>Ga0255344_1000041_pt1 | contig 210282 bp, 125 predicted proteins | sample wastewater_treat_5_FD_192414 | JGI IMG/M metagenome (GOLD analysis project Ga0255344, IMG submission 192414) | Wastewater microbial communities from Lulu Island WWTP, Vancouver, Canada - plant18 | ecosystem: Engineered > WWTP > Wastewater > Unclassified | place: Canada: Vancouver, British...
TTGACACGCTAATGTCTTCCCCATATAATATGTAAAGTAATTAATTTACTTTTTCAAAAAGAAAGTGATTACAACAATTTTATAACTTGCTGCTATGGCTCAGTCGGTAGAGCACGTCCTTGGTAAGGACGGGGTCACCGGTTCAAATCCGGTTAGCAGCTCCACAAAAAACACCGAGCGAAAAATCTCGGTGTTTTGCTTTTGAAACTTCTTAATCCTAAAGGATTTTAATGCACCTTTTATTTAACATATTTAGGCAACCAGCTCAAGGTTAACCAGGATTATTTTATCGATTTGAATGCATCTTTTATCTAGCGTACTCGGGTAACCAACCGTCGCCGTGATGGAAGTCATAGAGTTCATCACACATTTTTATAATATCTTCAATTAGCATTTCGGAAGATGTATGCGGATCTAGTGCAACTGCCATATATACATAGTCCATCCTTCTTTCTTTTGCAGCTTTTATTGCCATTTCTTGGGGATTGATATTAGTTCTATTTAAGGCAGCTAACTCGTCAGGAATCCTTCCAAAATCTTCAGCAGCAAATCCGTTTGCATCTACAGTCATAGGAACTTCTACACATGCGTATGGAGGAAGGTTATGGATGGTCTTTTTATCATTTAACATACTTCCACCAAACTCATATTTTTTATTGGTATACGCTCCTTGAATTATTCTCGATCCATACTCCTTACTCTTATTGTGTTTTAGTTTTCTTTTGAAAGATAGTTTGAATCTTTGTAGCTTCCAAAGCCTAATTTGCCAACGGCATCTTCTAGGATATTCATCTAGTGGAATCTTAAATTCATCTATTAACTCTGGGCATCTATTTTTAATGTAGTATGGTAAATATTCGGATGCGTGTTCCGATGATTCTGTTATATAACAACCAAAATTATGCATCATATCGTGTCTTACAAGGTCAGCCATTATAAGATATACAGCTAGTTTATAGTTTCCGGATTTAGAGCGCTCTTTAATTTCTGGATACATGTCCACTCCATCTTTATCTTTTATATCAAGTAGCCAAGCTTGATGATTAATGCCCCCTATTTTGTATGTTGCACCATCTAGCTTGTCTGACATTTGAAGCATTTTTAGAAGTTGTGGTACACAAACCTGTACACTATGGCATAGTCCCACAATATTGACTTTAGTGTGCCTTAACATATACCCAGTTAACATAGCCATCGGATTAGTGTAATTTAAAAACAATGCATTCGGACAAACCTCTTCAATGTCTTTAGCAAAATCCTCAAGTACTGCAATAGTACGTAACGCTCTAAATATACCACCTACTCCTAATGTATCTGCAATCGTTTGTCTTAGACCATATTTTTTGGGTATTTCAAAATCAGCAACTGTACAAGGGATATATCCCCCTATTTGAACAGCATTTATTATGTAGTCTGCATCTCTTAAAGCCTCTTTCCTATCTAAATGCATACTTATTACAGCAGGACTGTTATATCTTCTATTAACAGCAGAAACTACCACATAGGATTCTTTCAGCCTTTTTTCATCTATATCGTGCAGTGCAATTTCAAAATTACCAAGTTCTGGCGTACGAATACAATCGCCCAAAACATTCTTTGCAAAAACTGTACTTCCTGCACCTAAAAAACATATTTTCATTTATATCCCTCCTAACATTTATGCAATGTATAAATCGTGTTTAATCAACTTGTTTGTATTATCATCATCTATTTATGTAAAGTTCGTAACAGTTGAATATCAGTACCATCTATTTGAAAACTGAAAGGCTAGTTACTATATCCGTAACATCATTTGCCAAATCATCTAACTCTTTAAGTGTCAGTATAGACATTAGATATGGCTCAAGTTTTACAAATCTCTTAAATATTTCCTTACTTTCTAAAGCTAGTGCTTTTACTGCTACAAGAGAGGCGCTGATATAATCATTAATTGCTAATGCACATTGAATTGGGAGACTTACTTGTTCTGCTGTAATGGTTTTATTCCCAACTTTAAAAGGAATCTCCACACATGCAAACGAGTCAAAATCTGATAGTGAGTCACAGTTGATTTTATTTAAACAAACTCTTTTTTCCTCTAACCCAATGTATGCAGAAATAAACTCTTTCAAAGCTGTTATATTATCCTGACTTTCAACATTTGCTGAATGATAGTAATGGAAAAACTTTAAGCATCTTAGTGCATCTCTAGTGAGATCATTTCTAGTTACACGAAGGTCTAAATCTTTAACGCTTTCTCTAGCTTTAGGATACAAATCTTCACCTTTAAGTGTCTTAATATCCGTTATCCATAAGTTATTGTTAACTCCTGCCATTTCAGATTTTACTTTCCCTATATATTCTAAAAGGCCGGTTTTAATCAAGAAATCATCTACTAAATTAGCTCCCTTTAAGCTTAGTCCATAACTAATGATTCCATACACTTTGTGGAGATATATAGTGACTAAATCTATGGGAGAAGTGGCGTTAATAACTAGTGGCTTTTTATCTATCTTATCAATCTCTTTAGCCATTTCATCAACCGATGCCTTTACCTTTGTAAATGATATTAAGTTCAAAAGACTCGTTGCTTTTTTCATATCAACGCAGTACTTTTCTGAAAGTTTAAATACTTCATCTTCTACTGGGATTTCATCAAATAAGTTGATTACAATATCACAGTCTTTGATCTCTGCTACGATATTTATTTCTGGCGAGACTTCCTTTAAACTGTTAGCTATCTTTGATTTAACTTCCTTTGATGCATAAACAAATACCTTCATTGACTCTCTCCTCTGCTATATTTTTACGTTTAAAATTTTAAACGCTTAAGCCGTATGCTTGTATTTTAACAAATTTATGCGTGTTAATAAATGGTCAATATAATATACAACGCAAAATCGCCCTTCTTTCTGCACTAATTTTTTAATATGGGTTGTAATTTATTTAATAAATAGTGTATAGTTATATAAGTTATTCAAATTTTTTGAGGAGGGGATATGAGTACACAAACAAGCGCAAGTGGGAAAGTCACTAACTTTTTACATAAGTTATTTGGCACAACCCCAGGACTAGGACTACAACCGAAAGAAGCTATTGCTTACAGCATAACTGGTTTTGGTCAAAACTTAATTTGCACAATTATTGGTTCTTATCTAACAATTTTTATGACAGATGCTCTAGGCTACAATTTAGATGTAAACCTTGGGAAAATATCGGGTGTATTGGCTGTTGCATTTTTAATGCTAGCAGTTAGACTGTTTGACGCATTTAACGATCCTATAATGGGCTCTGTTGTAGATTACACAAGAACAAAATGGGGTAAATGTAGACCTTATTTAAAATGGATGGCTATTCCAATTGGGGTTATTACTATTTTATGTTTCTTGCCAGTGTATCCTAGAAACGTAGGCGGCTTTGTTGCTATATCTTTGGTTTACGTCGTATGGAGCGTTGCTTACACTGTTGCTGACGTCCCCTACTGGGCACTATCTAGCGCAATGGAGAGCGATACAGATAAGAGAGGTAAAATGCTAACAGTTGCAAGACTTGCTTGTACTGGTGCTTCTGGACTTGTCACCATTCTTGTCCCTTTTATCACCAAAGCTGTTACAAAAAAATATATGTCTGCAGATGGTCTAATTTTAGCTGAACATGCTGCACAAGTTCGCCAAACATTAAGTTGGACATATTTCATTGTTGCTGCTGTTTTAGTTATACTTGCAATGCCTATGTTTTTCTATGGCTTCAAGCACACAAAGGAAAGAAACCAAACAACAGAAAAACCCGTTCCACTTAAAGAAAATATTAAACTATTGTTTTCAAATAAACCCCTAATGCTTATCGTGTTATCAGGTGTTTTAGGCGCGGCACGTATGGTTTATATGTACACCGGTGGACTATATTTTTGTAAATATGCCTTAAAGGATGAAAGCCTATATGGTCTTGTAACCATGTTAGTAGTACCTGGTGGTGTTGTCGCCTCCGTACTTGTTCCATGGTTTACTAAAAAATTCAGTAAGAAATGGACATTTATAATCTCTCACTTAGTTGGTGCTGTAGCTATGCTTATTATGTATTTAGTGGGATGGCAATCAACCGCAGGACTGGTTGTTGCAATTATTGCGATGATTATACTCGGCATACCACAAGGCTTTTCTAACATAATGACCTATGCTTTAATTGCTGATAGTATTGACTATTTAGAATGGAAAACCGGAAAAAGAGCAGAAGGCATTTGTTTTGCTATGCAGACCTTAATTAACAAGATTGGTATGGCGGTGGGCGCATTCATTGGTGTTGTCGCATTCACGATGGCAAAAATTAGCTCAGATGACCCGATTGGTTCTATGACAGATGAAGGCTTAAAGAAATTATGGGATATGCTAGTATTATCTGGCGTTGTCAGTATGTTTGCATGTACAATACCAATGTTCTTCTATCACTTTACAGAAGATAGGCAAAGGCAAGCAGTTACTGAAGTCGTTGCAAGAAAAGTAAATAATGATCCTAATTTCATAGCAGAATATGCCGGAGACATTGATCTTCTTGCTCCCTACTTAAATGAAGGAATCTTAGAGCAAGCAACTGAAATTCGTAATGCACATTTAGCAAGTGAAGCATTAAAAGAAACTGAAAATGTTGTAGTCGTTGGAGACGATAATGTAGATAACGAATAATCACTATTTCAATTACACACTAAACAAATAGCGTGGACCAACATCCACGCTATTTTATTTATCTTAACCACAGCCTATTATTTCAAACGACCACCAGTTAACTTTGAAGCTATTTTTTCTTCTAGAAAGACTAATGCCCGCGTTACCGTGTTTTCCAACCACAGCCAAAAATAGTACGCCACTAGCAGTCATTACATATTATTTTTAATCTCTTCTGCTCACTTCCGTAGTCAGTTAACTTGGGAGTTACTTTCTTCGTCTAGGTAGGCTTAATGCTAATGTTGCAGTACTTACAACAACAACTGAAAGTAGTACTGCTACAGCAGTTACTATGATACTATTTTTAGTTTCTTCAGCTTCTTTTTCTACTACCATTTCATCCACTAATTCATATGTGGCATCTTTTAAGACTTCATCAAAAGAATAAAGTATAGTGTAGTGGTCCCAACCATCAAACAATACTATATCTTCAGGATCTGCATCCCCTGCTATTGCGGATACTGTAACAACAGTGCCATCACCTTGCGTAGTATTAATCATTTGCTTAACTAGAGTTACCTTCCCAGTTTCTGGGTCGGTTACAAACTTAGTTTGAAAGCCGCCTGGCACGTTAGTTCCATTTATATACACTGTATCTACAAGTTTAGATGCAAATATTTTACTACCATCGGCTTGTGTTACATAAAAGCAATCTCTTGCTTCTAGCCAATCTCTCATAGGGACTTTTAAATTACCTTCTGAATCTTTAGCCCATGGTCTTGTGCAATAGAACTCCCATAATTCTTCCTGAGTTTCAAACTCCATTCGTTCTCCATCTAAATAATACCCTGCAGTTTCTCCATTGTACTCATACAAAAACATCTCATATGATGGAAGCAATTGATATGGTGTATACATGTTAACAAGAGATTTAAATTGCTTGTCAAAGATCGTTGGTACATCAAAAGCAGAACTAATTCCTTCAGGTATCCCCGATATCATATCATCTATATTTTCTAAAATACCAATAGCTGAAAAAGACCCAAATAAAGGTGCATTAAAACTTATGAATTTTGAAACCTTTTTACGATTGGCTTCACTTCTTGCAAGATATGCAGTTATTACTGGTCCACCATTACTATGCCCCATTAGCACAACATCGGTATATTCTTGCTCATTTATATAATTTTCTAGTTGCTCTGCATTATATCTTACATCTAATCTAAAGTCATAATTAAATACTTGAACTTCATATTCTTCGCCATATCTTGCATTTAACGATGTCCACATCTCTTTTAGGGAATTAACAACTCCATATTTTAATCTATTGTCAACGCTCCAAGGCGCCCTTACCACTTCTGGGTGTACGGGAGTAGCGTCTTCATTCATAGCTATCATATTAAGCAAACTATCAGGCTCACCAGCTCCGTCATTTGCAAGTATCTTTCCTAATTCTTCCAATACTATTTCATCCATAAACAACGCTACGATGCCCTCTAAATTTAATCCATCTTTGTTCATGAGCATATCAAAACTTACATCATCTTTACCTTCAAAATTATCCCATATAAAAGAGCCGTCTTCGGAATTCATAAGACCACTACCAAAAAGTCCAGGCAAGATAATCATTGCCTTTTTCTCCTTTTTGTTTAATGTGCCTACAAGGAATCCAGTTCCTACCAGTAACGCTACTGTTGATATCGCAAGCATAACGGCTATTACACTTATAAAAATCCTTTTGCCTTTAGTCATTGTCTGTCCCTCCAAGTAACTAAATCAATATTATTATTTTAAACCAATTACTATATTCATTCAACATACAATTAGTACGTATTGTTACAATGTTTGATGAGTTAGTTATCATAGTAAATGCATCTATATCTATAATTTCTCAAACTCAACTTGATACTGTTTCTAAACACATTTACAAATAGCTACAAAAGTTTGCCAGTTCCTGCACTGATGAAATAATTAGAGCACAAAAAAGAAGACCGCATTTGCGATCTCCTATATTGTTAAATTACAATTTCATTAATCTACATTGTGTGGTTTTATTAAAAACACATCATCTACTGGCAGGCTAAACATAAAACCGATTGCTCTTTTCTTGCAATTTGCAACAATCCTTCTTACAGCATCTACAACTTCAAGAACTTGTTCTTCTTTCATAACTGTAAATATTGTTTTAGAACCAGCTTTATCCTCAGGATCTGATTGACCAAAGAAAAAGTTATGGTGCATGTTTTGAAAAAGATCGGACTTTCTAGTTAGAGCTGCGGCCATGCCTTCACTATCTACAATCGTAGCACCCTTAATATTTTTCTCTAAAAACATCTCTAAAATAGCTGGAATATACTGTGTTTCCCTAATGATGATAAAAAGTACTTTCATTTTCAACTCCCATAAATGTTATGTTACATATAGTTTACACAATTTAAGAAAATAAAACCATACAAACCGACATCATTTACGCACTTTCGAATAATTCCTCAAAAAACGTGATAATAAAAGATTTTTAGCTTTTGCATTTTGGCTTTTTATCTAGCACTTTGACATACCCAGTACCGTACTGGACGCACTTACTAACTCTACTTAACGTTGCAGATGAAATATCAGTCTCTGAAGTAACCTGGTTATATGTTTTTCCATCTAAAAGTAGTTTTGCAGCATGCACTCTTTGCGCCATTTGTTCTATTTCTTTAATAGTGCATAAATCTGCAAAAAAAGCTGCACAATCTTCTTTATTCTCAATGCTTAAAATTACATCATATAGTTCATCAATAAGTTGTTTTTTCACATCAAATCTCCTAATCTATTATGCCATCATTATACTTTAATACATTAATTAAGTAAAGTGGGAAACAATCTCTTTAAACAAGATTCAATGTTAGTTTTAAAAATGAACTAAGTAAAAAAGTTAAGCCAATTATTTTCTAATTACACAGTACCAATGTCGGCGTTAGCTACATTTGCCCGTAGTTTAATATTGAAGTCCACAACACATCAGTATATTATGACTTGTTTTTGCTAGCTGGGGGCTCACCATAGTACTGGTAATAGTTACATTTTATGTCTGCATTATGGAGTTTTCTTACCTTGTCAGCTTTCTTACCAAACTGCTTTTCAACAGATGGATATGCGGATAATATATATGCGCTCCAGTTATCTAACCTATTATACATACTCCAAAACTCTGAATATAAGTTGCCCAAATTATCACTTTTCAGCCTTTCGCCATATGGAGGATTAGTTATAATTATCCCATGTGCAAAGCGACTGGAAAATGTCTTCATATCTGCAGTCTGGAAGTGAATGTGCTTATCTACACCAGCGCTAGTTGCATGCTTTACAGCTAGTTTAATTGCCTTTGGATTAATATCATATCCATAGATTCTTAAAGCATTGTCTTGCTCTAAAGATATAGCTTCTTCTAATGCTTTATCTTTAAATTTAGTGCCGTTTGCAAACTTTTCGTAGTGGAAGTTCCTATTTTTACCAGGAGCAATATTTCTTCCAATTAATGCAGCTTCAATCGGTATTGTGCCAGAACCTACAAATGGATCGAGCAGTACTCTATCGTGTTTCCAAAAAGATAGTAGTATCATACCTGCAGCTAAAGTTTCTCTTAAAGGTGCGTCGCCAACTAGCGTCCTATACCCCCTTTTATGCAATGCGTCTCCAGATGTATCTAAATATACACAAACCTCATCTTCATATATTGATACTTCAACCGTTACCTTATTTTTATCTGGTAGTCTATTTTGACCTCTTTTTTTCATGAGCCTTACAATAATTGCCTTTTGCGTAATGCTTTGAATGCTTGAAAAAGCCATAAGTGTGCTTTTTAACGCCTTTGCAGTAACTACAACACCTAAATCAGATGGTAGTATATCTTCCCAAGGGATAATATTCACGCTATCAAACAACTCATCAAAAGTTGTAGCTTTAAATTTTGAAAGAAGGACATATACTCTACTTGCAGTTCTTAAAAACATATTAGCACGAGCTACATCTTTCATTGTTCCTTCAAAGGAAATTCTGCCATTAATAGCCCCACTTGGCTCATAGCCAAGGTTTATAAGCTCATGTTTGAGAACTATCTCTAGTCCACTTTGTATAGAAGCAACAAGCGTTAATTTCCCATCTAGCATACTCATAATTTTCTCTTCATCTCAGCCTTTTATTATGGTTATTTATAATCGAGTTTGTGTAGATAAAACTAGCGTTAATTTTCCACCCAATATGCCAATAATACTCTCTTCGTTTTAGTAATTTATTCTGGTTATGATTATACCATGTTTTAATTATTATGTATGTTTTTTATATCCATCGTATATTGTGTATACTGTAATTAACTTACTTTACACTACAACATTACAATGCTAAAATCACTAGAAAGAAACTTTGAGTTGAAAATCAGCATAAATGACATACGGGCAAAATATGATATACTTACTAAAATGTTGCTTACTAAAAACTACTGAATGTTACAAAAATGTGCAAGTTAAACCCTATTAAACTGGTGAAAAAGTCGTTTCTTAAATAAGAATTAATGTAACAAAAACGTACAAGCAAAACATACACTTTCAAAAGTATTTACTTGATATAACAAAATTATGCAGGAAAATTATGATTACACTGATAAAAAAATTGTTTATAAAAAACTACCAAGATACTGAAAATAAAGAGGTTCGGTTTAAATATGGTATTGTTGCTGGGGCATTTGGCATAATCACTAATTTAATTGCTGCCATTATAAAAATAATCATTGGAATAATTAGTGGAAGTATTGCCATCATAGGTGATGCTGTAAATAACATTTCAGATACTGCCTCATCAGTTACAACTTTAGTTGGATTTAAAATATCATCTATACCCGCAGATAAAGACCATCCCTATGGACATGCCAGATTTGAATATGTTGCAAGTTTAATAATCTCTACAGTTATGCTCATGGTTGGCGTAATAATTGCAAAAACTTCTATAGAAAAAATAATTACACCAGTGGATATAAGTATTAATTATATCACCTACATTGTCCTTGGGTTTTCTATACTTTTAAAACTATCTCAAATGGCTCTATATATTAGTTTTGGAAAATCGGTAAATAGCGAAGCATTAAAAACTGCAGGGGTTGATAGTAGAAATGACATTATTTCCACAATCGCTATAATTATCAGTGCAATAGTATTTAATGCAACAGGCGTCAATATTGATGGTTACGCTGGACTTTTAGTTGCACTCTTTATCGTTATCTCAAGCATTCTTCTTTTGAAAGACTCTATAAATCCCCTACTTGGACAAAAACCTGACAAAGAGCTTGTTAAAAAAATTAAAGATAAATTACTTTCATATGAAGGTGTTGAAGGCTTACACGATTTGATGATTCATGACTACGGCATCAACACTGCTTTTGTGGTAGTCCATGTAGAAGTACTTTCAACCTCTGATTTTGTTGATTCCCACGATTTAATAGATAGAATTGAACGTGAATTTGAAGAAGATTTAGGAATGCACTTAGTTGTCCATCTAGATCCCATAATTACTGATGACGAAGAGGTTGTAGCTCATAGAGATAGGTGTATAAATATACTGAAAAACATCAATCCCGACCTTTCTCTTCATGATTTTAGAATGGTAAAAGGTCCAACTCACACTAACATCATTTTCGATGCAGTGGTTCCCTTTGAATGTAAGATGAATAAAGCATCTCTAACCGAAATTTTTACAAAAGAATATGCAAATGAAGAAACCAAATTCTTTTTTGTAATTGAAATTGATAGACCATAGTCAATAACTTCCACAATTTATACAACTCTTTTACAAGTTACGACAACCGACGCTTGCATAAGGATTACTTAGCCTTAGCTTCCATATTTTTCTACATCGCTTGAGTATATTTACTGTTTCACTAATTTTTGTCGTATTTTATCACATATTTTATGTTAGACTTGTTGATACACTTTTATGAGTGTAAAATAAATGTAGATGTAAATGTAATGCAATTATCACTAATGCAATACAAATCCAAAACTATTTAAGGGAGGAGTCTATGACCGTTTTAACAATTAGAGCTTTAAGGCTAAAAGCTCCAAAAGTAGAAAGTAAAGAAGTTAAAAAAATTACATTTGATGAAGAAAAAGCAGTTCGCGATTTAGGAGAAATGATTAAATGTAAGACCGTTTCATATCGTGATAGGAGTTTAGAAGATAATGCTGAATTTGAAAAATTCTATGCATACCTAGAAAAAGCATTCCCAAACATTTATGAAAACACCGAATTAACAAAAATTGAAGATAGAGGACTACTCTTTAAATGGAAGGGATTATCATCCGATAGTCCTAGCGTACTAATGTCCCACTTCGATGTAGTCCCATCTGACGATGAGAAATGGGATTATCCTCCATATAGCGCAGAAATTGTTGATAATGAAATGTATGGAAGAGGTACACTAGATACTAAAATAACCACAAATGCAATATTTCAAGCTGTTGAACAATCCATTCAACAAGGCTTTGTCCCACAAAACGATGTATATTTAGCATTTTCGGGTAGTGAAGAAACATCTGGACCACACGCAGTTACGATTGTAGATATTTTAGAAGAAAATAAAATATTTCCACGCCTTGTACTAGATGAAGGCGGAGCTGTTACTGAAAAAGTATTCCCAGGAGTTAATGTCCCATGCGCTATGATTGGAATTGCTGAAAAAGGTATGGTCAATCTTAAATACACCGTTAAAAGTTCAGGTGGACATGCTTCTGCGCCAAAACCTAAAACCCCAATCACCACCCTATCAAAAGCTGTTGCAAGAGTTAATAAAAAGCCATTTAAAGCAAGACTTGTTAAACCTGTAAAAGATATGTTAGAGGCGATGGGAAGTTATAGCGATAACTTTTTATTAAAACTCTTATGTGGAAACCTTTGGTTATTCAAAGGTTTACTAGGGTTTGTAGGAAAGAAAATCGGGGGAAACATAAATGCAATTATGAGAACAACTACTGCATTTACAACAATGAAAGGTGCAGATGCACTTAATGTAATACCTACCGAAGCATATCTAACATCTAATCATAGAATACTACCTGGAGAAACCATGCAATCAACTCTTGAGTATGTTAAAAAAGTGGTTAACGATAAAAACGTGAATATTGAAATAATTAATGGACAAGAACCATCAACTATTTCCGAACTATCTGGAACATATGATACTATAAAAGATACTATTCAAGAAGTTTGGCCGGGACTCCCAGTATCTCCATACTTAATGGTCGCAGCAACGGATAGTAGACATCACTGTAGAATATCAAAAAATGTATATAGATTTTCACCTATGCATATAAATCACGATGACCTTGCATTAATACACGGTCATAATGAAAGAGTATCTATTGATAACATACTAAAAGCAACTGAATTTTACTTAAGACTTGTTGAAAAACTATAACAGATGAAATAAACCTTTAGGAAACAATATAATACACAGACATACCGAAAAGGTATCTATTAATAATATACTAAAAGTGACCGAATCTATAACTCGTTAAAAACTATAACAACTAAAATCAACTTTTATGAAAAAACATTAACCATATGGCAAAAATGTCATATGGTTTTTAATTTACATATATTTTACTTAACGCAAATTATGTACTTTTCTGGCGATTCTTCACGATATGTAATATGTGGTTTTTGCTATGTTTTTGTAGCCATAGATACCAATATTCAATATATTTTCGAAATCTAGAAATTATTGCAACTAGCTTTTTGTTTAAACCCGTTCGCTTTTGAAGGTTGAATTTGGGCAGAAAAAAATATCAGCGAAACTCATGTTTGACTTTACTCACATATAATTTTATTATATATATTATCACCGAGCGCGTGTTTTATTTTTCGTGCTCGCAATTTTAAAGCGGGAGATTTTTGTGGCAATTAAGAGGTTATCAAAAAAATCTAAAAAGGTAGATAGCAAGCTCGAAGAGGCGAATATAGAAAACAATCCTTCTGAAGATGAGATTAGTTCTACAAACGCCGAGAACCCTTCTGACGAGAAACCAATCAGCGATACGACAGTTAATGATGCAGTTGTAGAAGAAACCCCTTCCTCTACCGAGTCCGAACCCATCGAGAACGAAGCCAATACTGAATCTACCACAAATGAAACATCTCTCCCCTCTACCGACGAACCCACAGACCCTGAAACAAATGTAGGCAGCAATGAACCTAGCGAGGAACCTTCCATTGACGAAGTTTCTTCCTCTACTGACGCTGAGCCCATAGAACCTGAAGACAATTTACCTAACGATGAGGAGTCCGCAAGTTTAGAAAAGGACGAACAAATAGAAACAACTGAAGATTTTAATGAAACATCAAGCGACGAAAGTTTAGATAGCTCTTCCACTGATGCTGAGGCTTCCGAGCCCGCAGATGATGAAAAACCTTTAGATGAACCCAAAGATGACTCCTTTAGTGATATCCCACCACTTCCAGCGGAAGATATTGAGGAACCAGAAATCATATGGGAGCCAAAGACAAAAGAAGATTCAGAGCGTTTACGCGAAATAGATAGACTTGCAAATGAAGAAATCGATGCAATTGATGCTGAGATAACTGCACTTGAAGAGCAGATTATAAAAGAAGAACTAGAAATTTCCGAAACTGAATTCGTCCCTGAGACAGAAGAAGAAAAACTTGAGTTTGAAAAAATCACCAAGATGGAAGAAGAAGCTAAAGAAGTTAGAGCTGAAGTGGAGGAGATGAAAAAAGAAATTCCACCACGAGTAGAAAAACACGATTCCATTGAGGTTTATGTTCCTGAGTTTGCAAAAGACGATCTAGATTCTGATAATGACCAAACCGACGATAGTGACGATGCTGATGAGGAAGATGAGGAAATAGAAGAATCTGAACCAGCAGTCGATGAAGATCCGTCGGTACAAGAAGAAATAGATAAAGCATATGAATCAGGAGTCAGTGGCGAATTAGATGAATGGGATAGAACAATCTTACTCCCGATTTTTGAAAACAGACTTAGAATGAGCAAAAACTCTCTAAAATATGCTTATTCCAAAATCAAAAACACCATAATGTCTTACGTAGATGTAACAGCATCTTTTCAAGGAGCACTGGAAAACTTTAGATACAACAGAAAAATTATTTTACGATTTGCCATACATAAAAACACTTTGCAGTTATATTGCGCACTTCCAGTTGACTCTTTAGACACAAATGTATATCCACACAAAAAATCCAAAGGTGACCATGCAAAAGCAACGCCAATAGTTGTTGACATCAATTCAGACGAGTCCGTAAAGAATGCAATTGAAATTATTGCTGTTGTCATGGCAAAATTTTCAACAATTCAAAGAGAACAATTTGTTCCAACGGCGTATGCTGAAAGATATCCTTTAAATCCAAATGCTGTTTTACTTGGAAAAGAACATATTGAACCCGTACTTGGACAGTATGATAACGATTTTGATTATGCACCTATATCTGGCGAAATAGTTAACGGCATAATAGAAACAAAATTCACCAAAGAACAAATAGAAGCAAAAAAGGAGCTAAAAGGCAAAGAAGTATTAGACGATCTAAGGCAAACTGCAACAACCATAAAAGCTGCAGTAGCACTTTCCGAGCCAGTTGTATACTTCTTCGATCCAGCGGTAGCAAGAGACTCTAATGTGGACTATATAGGCATTCAACAAGTACTAAATGATAAGTTTTTAGGAAGGCTAATACCCCAAATGTTTTTTGCTGTTGCAGAAGGAAGTGACCGAATTGAGAAATTCAATTTCCTAGCCCTTGAAGAAGCTGTTAAGCAATGCAATAGCTATCCAGAACATAGATTTGCACTAGCAGTTAGTTGCAGGTTATTAATCCGTGATGCCGTATTTGAAAGACTTGTTAAAAGCGCGAAAACCGAACGTGAAAATTTGATACTTTGTTTTGACTGTGCACTTTTAGAAGCTCTAGGAAATCTAGGACTAGAAAGAATTAGAAGGCTTAGAAATGAAGCTGGCGTTATGATCATGATAGATAACTCTGAAAATGCTGGCATGAAAGTTTTAACAGAATATGACATAGAGTATATCCGTTTCGATGGAAGATTCTACTTAGGTGATAAACCAAGACAAAGAGCACATCTAGAAATGATGACTGGATATGCAAAGTCACAAAACATAAAGACAACATCGATAAATGTAGCTAGTTTTAAAGAAGCACAACACATGATTGAAAGAGGTGTCGATGTTATTCAAGGTACAGCTGCAGGAGATCCAAAACGAGTAATAACACTTGCCTTAAAATCAGCACGAAAAATGCCTATCGTAAGATAGTAAAAAAATATAAACTTCAAATATATGACACTCATTAGACAACAAAAGTTTACTTAGTGTTGATATACTGAACAATAACTATGGCAAAAAAGAAAGATAAAACTGAACAATTGTCAATAGAGGAACAACTCTCTGGTAGAACTGCGCCCGAACGTTCTGAAGACGGTCGTGGTACTCTTGTTCGCAAACCTAGTAGACGTGCCGAGAAAAAACTCAAAGCCCGTGGCGAGAACATGGTTGAAAATACTGATGAGTTAAGCGGGAAATATGAGTATATCATCAAAAGTAAAGATGTTGAAAAGGAACATAAAAAGAGAAAAATTGTTAGATGGTTGATACTCTTCTTACTCCTTTTGCTCCTAATAGGTGGCGGCGCTTGGGGTGTTACTTCCTTCCTTGAATACAATAACTTCCGTGTTGTCATAGATAGACCCGGACGACAAATTTTTGCTATCAGTAGAGATGGTTTATTCCAAGATCAAAACTGGAAAAACACAACAGAAGTGTATAACATATCTGGTCCAAAATATATGGACAATATAACCATATTTGGCAACGAGCAAATATTCTTAGACATAGAGACAACAGATGTACCTGCGAATAGAGAAAATCTAATTGCAGCGACTTTCTATCTTGTCAATAAAACCGATGAGCAAAGAAGTTATATAGAGTACATCAATGTCAAAGAAGCAACCCAAGGAGTAGAACAAGCCATACGAATTATGATTGTAAAGACCACATATAATCCTGATGGAAGTGTTAAAAATAGACTCGTTGATGTATATGCAGCGCCGCACTCTCATGATGAAAATGGGAACCCCATTCCTGAACTTGTGGTACCTCTAGCTGAATATAATAACGAAATTAGATCCGACTATTATGCTGGTGCAAAGATGCGTCAAACACAAGCAACTTATGAAGAAAACGGCAAGACTGTTACAAGAGAATTAGTTGATGAGAATGCGACTCAAATGCAAGCTTGGTACACAACACCATTTGCGTCTCAAGATATTGTTATACGAAACGACATAACAACCGTACCTGAGGAGCGCAGAAGCGACTACATTGTTCCCCCAATGGGAGAAGGTGGAAAGGTAAAAATCTCCCTATTCATTTGGCTAGAAGGAAATGATAAAGACTGTATCAATGATGTTCTAGGTGGAACCATGAGACTTGACCTATCTTTCGACGAAATGCCCATCCCATCTGACCTCAATGTTCCAACCCCATAACCTTCACAAACACTCCCTAACAACTCAAACATTTATTAATCCCCCTCAATTTAAACTTCGCTATTTTTCACCAGTCTTTATCGACCATGCATAACAAATTTAATTTTCTCCAAAATCCTAATTCAGCTAACTCTCTTATCTTTACAACTTGGTGAAAAATATAATTTAGCTCGATGTCCTATTTTTACTTATTTTTTGCCATTCTTTGCCAAGTTTAGGTAATCTTTATATTTTCGCTTGAATCCATAATTCAGCTTACTTTTGCCCGCAATATCACAAAATTAGCCCTTTTATGCCCAAAAGGGTCAATAAAAAGTAAAACTTTACAAACATTTCACATAAAAAACATTGACACGAGCGCGCACACACATGATAATATGTGTACATAAATAGGGATACGCACGATAAACCACATAGAGTAGCCCGTATTATGATTCTTTTAATTACATTTCTATTGTATTTCGTTTTTGGTGTGATATACTATTTACACAAAACTAACAAGGCTTTGACTTTAAATTTATTGCAATTATAACCATAAAGTAATGTTAGATTATCAACAATGTTAATGGAGATTTTCTCAAATGGAGAAGGTTGGCAAAATGGCAAAAAACTATTTTCGGTTAAGACGGTACGCTAGTGATGCGAGGTTACTAGATATGTACTGTGAGGTAGATAGCTAGTACCACACTGTAGTTTTTGGTAACTATAGCATTTTTATTCGCCAACCAACAAAGTAAGAGAGAATCAAAGTTATAAAACAAGAAAAATAATATAAGGAGAAAAGAAAAATTATGAAGACAAAATCATTATTTATTTCAACAGTCGCAATGGTAGTCATGCTAATCGTTGCACTATCAGTTGGAACCTTTGCATGGTACACTTCACAGAATGAAATATCCACACAAAGTGTCACAGTGGCGGCGACAACAACAGATGCATCAGCAATTGGTATTGGCTGGACTACTTCTGCCGAGGCAAGTACAGTCGAATTGAAAGCTGGTACCGTTCGACCAATGATACCTCAGACAAAACCTGCCACCAATTCTGAAACAGAAGCTTTAACTTTCAATGAAGCACTGCTCAAAACAAACGCGCTAGGAGAGCTTGAAATTTCAGATATTTCCGACACTAGCGTACCTTGGAAACAACAAGAAAATGTTGTAGAAGAAGCTGCAACCACCCTCTATGTCAACAATCTAGACATAAACAGTGCTATAAAAGTAACTCCTAAAGTAACTATTCCAGATGCAGCGGCAACTGGTGCCAAACTTGGTCCTCTACTAAGAGTTGCACTATTTCATAAAACGGCAACTGAAAATGTATATCTTGGAACTTGGGGAAGCGACGCCCCTAACAAAGCCTACGCTTTAAAAATGAAAACAGCTGGAGAAGCAGGTGCACCACTAACAGGTAGCCCAGATCAAATTACGGTTATGGCTAACGAGTTTGATGTAACTGGTTCTGGCACTGCTGGCAGCGTGCAAATTTCTTTAACGGGCGGCGGGAGCGCGCAGATTCTTATTTACGCATGGCTTGAGGGAACAAAGTTAACAATGGCCAATATGAATTTCGATGCTGCAGCCTTTACCGTAACTTTCACTTCACAACTAGCTGAATAAACCCAAAAATAACTCAAATGATTAAACCGTCTTGAAACTAACCGAAATGTACCAACACCCAGTAATAAACTGCTGGGTGTTGGGAAAGTTATTTTATAGAGTAAAACGCTAATAATTCGCTTTATTGTATAACATAAATAAGTTGGGAGAATTAATGTGAACGAAGATAAGAAGAAAAATTCAATTGTCAAATCATCTCAGTTGTTTTTCACAACTATTATGCTAGTAGTATTACTTGTAGTTGGTCTTTCGACTGCCACTTTTGCTTGGTTTTCGTCCAATATAGAAGTTAGGTCAAATGAGTTGATATTTACAGCTAAGAATGTTGCTGGTGCAAACATTTATATTACTTGGGACGACCCAGCGAATATTGATTTTGCAAGCCTTGATGCCACAGCTTTAAAAGCATTGCGGACAATTGAGTTTTCCGATCCAGAAGAGATTGCCCCTATGGTTCCCAATGTTGCTCCCGTCAAAGATACAACAAAAGCAATAGACTTTACCAGCTCGTTTTATGGCGCCACGACAGATGTACAAGTAGATGAACAGGATCCTTTAGTATTTAACATGGATGGATATCTCGAAAAACCATATACTGGGAATAATGGTGCAACGCCGGCTCAAAATTATTTTTACATCATTAATGGAGATGCCACTGCCACTAATGTGTCTGCACTAGTAACAATCAAAGGTGACAATCTATCTCTATTACGCATCGCCCTATTTGTTGAAGATAAATTCAAAGGCATTGTCGTTGCTAATGATATCGACCCAAATGTGTCAGCGACGCATTACGGTGAAATTAAGTATGGACAAGATGCAACTACTAATGGTTTTGCAAAAATAGCTAATGAAGAAAATCTAATCTCATTTGAAATTCCAGGCACTGCAAATGAAGATGGAAAAGATAACTATGTAAAAGTAGCAATTGTTTGTTGGTATGATGGAGTTTGGTTGGATGAATCGGGCCAAAACAAAACTGCTTCTGTATCACTTATTTTTAGAGCTGATTCAACTAATAACGGATAATTGTAAGCCCCCTGTTATTAACTCAAGATAAAAGTGCGCACAAATTATTCACTTTTTAACATTTATAGACTAGATAAAATGCTGTTGTTTAGTGTATCAGTCTCTTCATCCCTAATATACAGTGCATTTGTACCATTAGGCTTTGTATTTGTTGAGATTAAATGTAGCCATACGCACGCGCGCGCAATTTGTATTGTATTTTAGTTAAAAATATAGTATATTTGTATATGTAGAGGTGTTGAGTAGCTAATTAACAAAAATACTCATCGCATGTTGTAACATTGCTTTTATATCATACCTCGGTCAAGTTAAGGAGAATAATAAATGGGGAATGTAGAGAAAAAGAAATTACCTAAATTGAACGATAAACAAAAGAAGGTTGTTAATATAGTAGTGACATCTGTCCAAATATTACTGGTGTTATGTGCTGTTATCTTTTCCATAATAATTTTGGTTAATCCAACTAGCGATAGCATTGCAGATAGGAAAACAGTGCTTATGTCGGTTCGTTCGGACTCAATGGCAGGTAATCAAAAAGATAGTTTTAAAGCTGGCGATGCCATAATAGTCAGAACTCCAGGAAAAGATAATAAATACTTTGATCCTACTAAATTAGAAGTTGGGGACATCGTTACATTTCAAGACAATCGTGTAATCGATGGTGTTACAATCAAATATGTAACTCATAGAATTACCAAAGTAACTTCTTATGATGGCGGAGTCAAGTATACAACAAAAGGTGATGCAAATCCCGTTGAGGATGTTAGGCGTATTGACTCAAAAGATGTTCTTGGACTATACAAGGGAAAGTTGGTAGGATTTGGAAAAGTTATATTATTCTTGCAGACACCTAAGTATTTTTTGTTATGCATAATCTTACCTCTAGCCATACTGTTTATCTATAACCTAGTTATGTTCATAATGATGTTTACACAACATAGAGCTGAAAAGATAAAAGCGGCTGCGGTCGCAAGTGTTGATACTGAGGAAAAAAGAGAGCAAATCATTGCTGAATACCTTGCACAACAACAAGAGCTTGCTGATGGTAAAAAAGATGAAGATGCAAGCGAGGAAACTAAGTGATGATGAGGGTTTCCTTGAGGTAACCGAAAACTGAAACGCCCTTTTAGATATGGGCGTTTTTGTAATATATAATAAATAAATCATGTTGGATTAAAAAGCTAATTAATGTCACAGGAAATACTGGTTGGAAAAAGTAAAGATAAGCCATTTAGATTAGAGGGCTGATTAACTTTATAGGATGTGCCATTCGGAAAAACTGATTCATCGCTTGGATTAGAAAGTATGATTAAGTTTAGAGGATGAACCATTTGGATGATAGATGATTAACTTTATGGAATGTAATGTTTGGAAAAACAGATTAACCATTTAGAAGATAATGATAAACCATATGGGGAAATAGGATAGACCATTTGGAAAAATAAGACTACGAGGATAGAGTGACGTATGTTTGGGAATTTTGTTAAGGACTTTTTAAGTATTTTCTTCGGAGGAATTTTAGGATTCTTTTACTCCGGGCCTGAGGTTGGTAATTATGGTGGTATATTCGGTGGACTTCGACAGATGTTCGATGTTCCTAAATATATTGAAGTTTTCAGCAAGTATAAAGATACTTTAACTGCTGGAGCTTGGGTAGGCGCTGCGTTTTTAATCTTGGTTGTTATCGCTGCCCTTGTTGCAATTATATGGGTTGGACTGTTTTTTGGAAAACGACTTTGGAAGAAAATCGTCGGCGATAAGGTTTTAAACCAAGACTTACTAGATGAAATTGATAATCTGAAACGTGAACTTATTAAAGTAGCGAGAGAAAAAGATAGAATCTTAGGACTTAAAATTGCTTATCAAGGCTATGATGTGACTGAAGGTGAAGATGGAGAAACTACATCTGGTGCTAAGAAAGAAGGTGAAAGCCGTTTCTATAAACTAACTGAAGTTGACACCTTTTATAACGACCCCGAGTTTGTAGAACGCGAATATGAAAATACCTGGGACTTAGAAGAACTATGCGATAGATTTAGAAACTATGCTTGTAATAACCCTGATAGACCTTGGCGTAAACTATATTATGAGCCTAAAATTATTAGACTATATTGGGCATCATTATCCACTACTAGACTTATAATCCTACAGGGTATTTCTGGTACAGGAAAAACATCCCTACCTGAGTGCGTAGGACACTTTATTAAAAACGACACCACTATTGCTTCGGTTCAGCCGTCTTGGCGTGATAGAACCGAGCTTTTTGGTTATTTTAACGAATTTACTAAGCGTTTTAATGAAACCGAAGTTTTAAGAGCTTTGTATGAATCTAAATACCACGAAGACGTACACTTCATCGTCCTAGACGAAATGAACATCGCCCGTGTTGAGTATTACTTCGCAGAAATGTTATCCATTCTTGAAATGCCTTCAAGAGAACAATGGGTTATCGACCTTGTCCCTAGCGGATGGCCTTCTGACCCTAAGTTTGTTGAGAAAGGTCGTTTCAGACTCCCCGATAATGTTTGGTACTGTGGAACAGCAAATAACGACGACTCTACGTTTGCAATATCAGATAAGGTTTACGATAGAGGTATGCCTATTAACATTAACTCAAAAGCAGCACCATTTGATGCTCCTTTAACTGAAGGTATGCCTGTCAACTATAAATACCTTGAACACCTATTCCAGTTAGCACAAGAAAAATACAAGGTGTCAGATGAAAACATGCGTAAGTTTGAAGACATGGACGACTACGTTATCGAACACTTCAGATTAGCATTCGGTAACCGTATTGTTAAACAGTTAAAAGAGTTCGTCCCTGCATATGTCGCTTGCGGTGGAACAGAAATAGACGGACTTGACTATGTTCTCTGTAACAAAATACTTCGTAAGTTTGAATCACTAAACTTAGCATACATAAGAGACGAAGTTGATGACTACATTCTTTACCTGGATGAACACTTTGGTGAAGAAAATATGACTGAATGTAAAGAATATCTACTACGCTTAAAGAAGTTGTTCTAATACTTGTAACATAAGTAAACTGTTATTACTAAAAATGCATACAATGTGCTTTTAGATGATAGGTTAAATAACTACTACGGATTAACCATAAGATAATAATTAAAGGACGGTTAAATGTCTAGAGCTCAATATGATCAAATAGTTCACCAGATTAATAATCTCTTAAAGCAAGAGGATATATATCCCGCATATATGAATGCGATTGGTTCTGGTAGAAATGATTTTAAGATTAGCCAGGTATATACCAAGAAAAACTATGATGATAGTTGGATTACCACTCTTGAAGAGTGTATTGTTCCTCTAGACACAATTGTCAGAAACCCCCGTAAGTTTATAGTTGTTGAAGAAGATATAGTCGACATTTCACTTGCAAGGTCTATTTCTATAGAATCTATTAAACACCTTGCACAACATACTAACTTCATTGCTGCCGTTAAAAAAGATGGTTCAGTTATACCTTCTAAAATACTTAATACCAGTAAAGAAGAAAGCTTTGAGGTTTACGAAAACCGTTTTATATACACCCTACTTCAAAAAGTTAAAGACTTTATAGACCGTCGTACAGATATAGTCAAAAAAGCTTTAATGCAAGCTGGTGCTTTAGGTGTTGATATTAAGTCTAGCTTTAAAATCGATGATTTTTCCATAGATTTTAATATGGCTAACTCAGCAAACTTCCCATTTGAAGCAGCATTTAAAAAAGCAGGTGAAGAACACTCGGATTTAGAAAGAATTGCACATATAACCAGAATTTATCAAGACTTCTTGAGTTCTCCATTTGCTAAAGAAATGCGCAACTCTGCTCCCGTTCGTCCCCCTATCACCCGTACAAACGTCATTTTGAAAGACCCTAACTTTAAAAAAGCTCTAGTTCTATGGCAGTTTGTAGAAAGTGCTGAAAAGATGGATTACCGTATAGATACGGTTACTGAATCTACAGATTTAAATGCAGTACTCACTGAAAAGTATAGAGGTATAGTTTTTCTAAATGCAATAATGTTACAATCCATTGCAGAACAACGTCAAGAAAGCGAATCGCTCGAGTCTGCAATGAAAGAAGATCAGGTTCTTGCAGATGAATATGTCACAAAGAGTATTGATGACTTTGTCCCTGATGACTTCCCACAACTTAAAATGGACTTAGAGGAAGTACGGCGCATATATTATAGAATCCCTGGACAAAAAACTTTAAATCTAACTGAAATTGCTAAAATCAATGCAGCACTTGATAGAGTATATAGACAATATAGGATTAACAAACTACGAGACGATAGTATTACTCGTAAGCGTCTAATAGCTCAACAACTAGAAGAAGAAGCACAAGCTAAGCGTTTAGCACTTAGAGAAGCTAGAGATTTAGAAAGACAGAAAAAGCATGAAGAAGCAAGACTCCGTCTAGAACAACGAAAAGCCGAAGCCGCACGAAAAGCAGCCCTACTAAGAGCAGAACAAGAAAGAATCGAAGCTGAGCTAAAAGCAGAAGAAGAAAGAAAGCGCCTTGAAGAAGAACAAATTAGACTTGAAGAAGCAAGAAAGAAAGATGAAGAGAGAAGACGCATAGAAGCTGAAAGACAAGCAGAAGAAGAAGCTCATAGACTCAAAATCATTGAAGAACAAAAAATGGCAGCTAGAGTCTATAAAGAAATGGAAGAATACAAAAAGCGTATTGAAGAAGAGCGTATACGTGTTGAACAGGAACTCCTTGCCCGTCAAGAGAACTACTGGGAAAAACAAAAACAGTTACAACTTAAGCTTAATGTTGAACTAGATAGAAAGGAACTTGGAGAACGTGAACACTTCTTTATGTCTAAGATGAAAAAAGAAGAACTTGCAAAAACCAAGAAACTTGAACTGCTAAAGACAACACTTAGAAACTCTATGATTGTAGAGCACTATGCAGAAATTGAAGCCATCTTAAGTAAAGCAAAAGAAAACTTTACAGAGGAACAAATTAGCGAAATTAGAGCTACTTTGAAAAAGGAAGAAAAGAAGGAAGAAAGACAACAAAAACGTGCAGCTCTAAAAGCAAAGAAAAAAGAAGCACGACAAGCAAAGCTTGCTAAACGCAGAGCTCTTAGAGAAGAAAAAATAGATAGCGAGGTTGAAGACGAAGATTAAAGTTTTCCCCTACTGGATTTTTTACATAAAATGTTGTTTATGGAATTTTCATGACAAAAAGCACTTTAACTATAGATAAGAAAAAGAAAATAATCCGTATTTCTATTTCAGCAATAACGTGGGCTATTTTTATAGCCATTGTTATTATGTTTTTGTCTGTCTTTTTACAAATTATTACAAAACGTACTCCTGCCTTATTTGGATACAGATTCTACTATGTTTTGTCAGGTAGTATGTCGCCTGAAATAGAGCCAGGTGAAGTTATCGTAAGTAAGGTATATAACGCTAAAAAGAACTCTCCTGAAATCAAACTAGATGATGTTGTTACTTACATTGCCCCTGAAGGACATGAACAAGCAGGCCTCCCCATTACACATAAAGTAATTAAAGCTCCATATGATTATAAGGGTATTACATATATACAAACCCAGGGTGTAGCTAATCATAAAGCTGATGAACCTATACCTATAACTGCTGTGCAAGGTGTTATGACTAGAAAATCACCTGCTATGGCATCATTTTATACTTTACTAGCTAATAAAAATTCTATAATGATATTTATAATGATAGTGCCACTATTTATAACTATTGTATCTTTAATATATCGATTAGTTGTAACTATTAAGCAAAAACCTAATGATGAAAATCAAACTTCAATTTCTGAAGAAGAATATAAACAAAAAGTCATAAGTGATTATTTAAAATCACAAGAAGAATATAGTAAAAAAGTTATTAGCGAGTATTTAAAATCACAAGAAGACGAAAAAGAAGATGATGATAAATCATAAATAATCGTTTGTTATTATGAAAATTTTAATTACCCCAGATAGTTTTAAAGGAACAGTCTCTGCAACTAAAGTTGCTGAAATTATATCTAAAGCTGCAAAGCAGGTTTTCCCTGACAGTGAAATTATTCAAATCCCATTTTCAGATGGTGGAGATGGAAGTATAGAGTGTTTTCAAAAAGCAATTGGTGGGGAAATTATCACTACTAAAGTTAAAGATCCGTATTTTCATAACATTGATGCTGAATACTTGATTAAAGATAATCTTGCAATAATTGAGTCAGCCGAAGCGTGTGGCATTTCTTTACTTAGCCGCGATATACTTAACCCCCTTCTTACCACCACATTTGGCGTAGGAGAGTTGATTTCTGATGCTTTAAGTAAAGGTGTTAAGAAAATAATATTAACCCTTGGAGGAAGTGCTACAAACGATGGAGGCACAGGCATGTTAAGTGCCCTTGGTGCAACTTTTTTTGATTCTCAACACATTTCTTTTACCCCTACCGGAGGAACTTTAGGTCTAATTGATTCTATTGATTTATCTTGCATAAATTATAAAGTTTTTAACTGTGAGATAATTGCTATGTGTGATGTTGAAAATACTATATGTGGCCCACTTGGAGCTACTTATGTATATGGTCCTCAAAAAGGTGCAACTGAAGAAGGATTACATTATTTAGAAAAAGGTATGTGCCATTATATAGATAAATTAATGGAAGCTTGTAATGATAAATCCCTATTAGATTTAAAAGGTGGTGGTGCAGCTGGTGGTCTTGGGATTGCAGCATATGCTTGTTTAAATGCCACTTTAGAAAAAGGTACTGACATTATGATAGATGTATCGGACTTAAAAAAGAAAGCTAAAAACGCAGCATTAATCGTGACAGGTGAAGGTAAATTAGATAGACAGAGTTTTATGGGAAAAGTTATAGATGGCATTTCAAATATCGCCCTAGAAAACAAGGCTCACCTAGTTGTTATTGCTGGGACTATAGGAGATGATATAACCCCACTTGTTTTAGAACAAAAAGGTGTTTCCCTTGCCTTTGGAACCGGCTCTTCTAGAACCTCTTGGGAAGATATTAAAGCTCATGCCGAAGAAGATTTATACAATACTTCAATAAAAGCTTTTCAAGAATACAAGAAAAAATATGTAAGCTGATCCCCAAAGACTGAACCGGAATTTGCTGTTATGAAATTATGCTCAAAGAACTCCTGTGCGATACTTCAATCATTTTGAGAATAGACAAGAATATTGGAGTGTTTTAGATATGTGAAATATGTTCTTTCACTTTTTTATAAAAACTTTCACCATTCAATCCATAGTTACAGTTAAAAACTTCTGCAATTGTTGCGCCTATATCACCAAATGTCTTAAGTGTACCTAAATTGACATTTTTTCTAATTCGATTTCCATATATTAACATTGGTACATATTCTCTAGAATGATCGGTTGAAGGAGTTAAAGGATCGCATCCGTGGTCTGCTGTTATTATTAAAATATCATGGTCTTTCATATTGTTTAAAAATCGCCCTAGCCAGCTATCTGTTTCTGATAAAGCTTTAGCAAAACCATCTACATCGTTTCTATGTCCATACAACATATCAAAATCAACTAGATTTGTAAAAATTAAACCCTCTACATCTTTATCTAAATATGAGTAAGCTATTTGCATACCTTCTTTATTATTCCTAGTATGAATTTCTTCAGTTAATCCTTGAGAGGAAAAAATGTCCCCAATTTTTCCAATACCAACAGTATCAAAGCCATCAAACTTTAAAATATCTAGTAGAGTTTTACTAGGTGGGACTATGGAAAAATCCTTTCTATTTGATGTTCTTGTAAAGTTAGCAGGCTCCCCTATAAACGGCCTTGCAATAACTCTAGCAACACCGTGTTTTCCAGTAAGTATCCTTCTTGCTATTTTACAATATTCATATAACCTTGATACTGGAATGATACTTTCATGTGCAGCTATTTGGAAAACACTATCTGCAGAAGTATACACAATTAAGTCTTTTGTTTTAAGATGTTCTTCCCCGTAGTCATTAATAACCTCCGTCCCTGAATAAGGTTTATTACAAAGAACTTTTTTGTTAGTAACTTTTTCAAACTGTGAAATAATCTCATCAGGAAAACCTTCGGGATATACTGGGAATGGTTCTTTTAATACTAGCCCCATTAACTCAAAATGGCCAGTAGTTGTATCTTTCCCTTTAGATAGTTCTTCAACTCTTGCATAGCTAGCATATGCCCTGTCAACAGCAAATTTCTTATTATTTCCATCTATGTTGAATAGTCCTAATTTAGTTAGATTAGGTATATTAAAATACTTACTTTTGGAGACTGAATCTAATGTATTACTTCCTACATCGCTGTAGCTTTTAGCATCAGGAAGCTCGCCAATACCAAAACCATCTAGTACTATTAGATGCACTTTCATGCCTTTTTTTGCTAGAAGAGTAAAAGGATTAAATGAGCTATTACTATTCTTTTTTACATACTCAAACTTCATAGGTTCAGAATCTAGATATTCTAAATCTAAACTGTCATTTAAGTTGTTTTCTAATAGATCTGATTTTCCCATACCACTACCAATTGGTCCATCCGGAGTTAAATTGTTTCCGTTTCTAATATATTTGATTTTTAAATTCGGCTTCCTTTAAGGTATATATTAGCTGATTTTTGCAATTTCCATAGCTACTATAAACATGTCTGAAAATGACCTTTCCCTTTCTTCAGCAGTTAAGTTAAGTGCTTTATCATCTACTAAACTGTCTGATACCGTTGCAAGAAGCAGTGCTTTTTTACCAGCTTTGTATGCATTCATATATAAAGCCGCCCCTTCCATTTCAACTGCAACTATATTATGCTTTTTATAGTAATCCATTTTTTCCTTTTCGCCATAAAATACATCGGATGAAAAGATATCACCTACAACTGGTTTAATATTTAATTTCTTACAAATTGATACTGCCTTTTCAACTAAATCCACACTCGCTTCTCCTAAAAAATCTTTAGGCAAACCAAAGTTTTCTGCAAAGCTAGATGTAGTATATGCTCTTTTCCCAATAACTAAATCTCTTACATTAACGCTTTTATCGGTTGCGCCACAAGACCCTATTCGGATTATGTTATCTACATCATAAAAATTAAATAACTCATATGAGTATATCCCCATTGAAGGCATTCCCATGCCTGATGCCATAACTGACACTCTATTCCCTTCATAATATCCAGTATACCCTTGAATGCCTCTAACATTATTTACAAGTACTGCGTCTTTTAAAAAGTTTTCAGCTATATATTTTGACCTTAGTGGATCACCTGGCATTAATACTGTTTTAGCAAAATCTCCTTTTTTTGCCGTTATGTGTGGAGTTGGTATCATATCTTTTATCTCCTTACTTTAATATATGATTTTTATACATCGTTTAAATACTTGGTCGTGCACCTAGTATCTGCTACTGCTAGTTGCAATATGCCCGATATGTATTTAATCTCTAACTGACCATTACCATATGCCTGCTATGTGCTTGACTGCTGCAACAATGGAACTAGCGCCTATTCTATCGCATCCTAAATCTAGATACATCTTTGCATCTTCTAAAGTTCTAATCCCACCTGCAGCTTTAATCTTTACTTTTGAATCTACATGTTTTTTGAACAATTCAATATCGCTTACAGTTGCACCGGCAATAGAAAAACCAGTTGATGTCTTTATGTAATCAACTCCTGCATCGCTGATAATTTTACACATTGTTATTTTTTCTTCTTCAGTAAGTAAACATGTTTCTATTATGACCTTCAATATGTTGTTGTGCGTTATGTCTTTAATTTCCCTTATCTCATCTTCAACAAGTTTGTATTTTTTATCTTTTAAAGCACCAATGTTAATAACCATATCAATTTCGCTAGCACCGCCTTTTAATGCCTGCTCAGTTTCTTTTAGTTTAGTGCTAGTTGTATTATATCCATTTGGAAAACCTACGACTGTGCAAATATTTATGTCTTTTGAAGTTTGATGTGCAAAGTGAACAAAAGATGGTGGAATACATATGCTTGCTACCTTATATTCCAAGCCCTCTTGTATAAGGTTTAAAATCTCTTTTTCAGTGCTACCTGGCTTTAAAAGAGTGTGATCTGTTTTTGATAAGATATATTTAAAATCCATTGTCATTCATAATTTATGTTTTACCTATTAGTTGTAAGTTTTAGATATATTTTTAAGCTATGCTCCTGCATGGCATTAAATGCATTCCAGATTCTAGTTTCTTCTACTACGCTTTATTTCTAATTTGTTTTTTATACCTTTTGTTTGTAGGTTTATGGATATATTTTGAAGCTATGCTCAATGCTCTTGTATGATTTAAGCAAAAGTCGAGTTCAACTGCATTTTCTACCCTAGGTACTTTCCGCTAATCTTTAATCCTAATTTGTTTTTATACCTTTTGAGTTATAGGCTATGGATATATTTTCTTTAAATAATTTAAGCTATACTCCATACTCTTATATGGCTTAAGTGAAAAGTCGAGTTCAACAACGGCATTCTCGACTCCCGCTTCTTCGGCTACTTTTAGTATGTCTACAAAATCTATGTCACCTTTACCAACTGCTCTGAATAACGGAACACCCAGTGTCTTTTTATAATCTTTCAAGTGCAGTGTGTTAATTCTTCCCGTTAACTTTTTGATATAGTCTTGTGGAACATATCCACCAACTTTAATCCAATAGGTGTCTGGTATAAATTGCACTGCTTTATCGGTATTTTCTATCATGATGTCATAAATAATTCTATCGCCATATTTATTAAATTCAAAATGATGGTTATGATATGCAATTGTCATATCATATTTAGCAAGCTTTGTAGACGTTTCATTTAATAGCTCTATAAATGACTTAAGTCCATCTTCGTTCGCTCTATATTCGCTAGGCATCATACCAATACCAATATTTTTGCAGTCATAGTCAAGGTGCTCTTCAGCTAACTTGTCTAAATCGTTTTTAATTCTGTCTACTGGTGAATGTGTTATACAAATAGGAAGTTCATATTGTTTAGAAATTTCTCCAAGTTTCTTACTATCAATGGCGCACATCCCTGAAACCTGTACAACTTCTGCACCCATCTCTTTAACTTTTGCAAACACTTGAGGTACATTTTCCTCCTCTTGCAGATATCTTCTAAGTGAAAATAACTGTGTTCCGATTTTTATCTTTCCCATATCATCACCTTCGTTATTTATTTTTTATTACTCTCTTTCTTTTCTTTTTCTATTCTTTTTTGAAGTTCACTAAAGAATAAATCTTCATCTAAAGGTAGCGTAATTTCTTTATCTAGCCAGCTAGATAGATAAACTGCATTTGATAAAGTTAGACCCTTGATACCATCCATGCCTGGTGCTATTAATTCTTTACCAAAAAGTATAGCTTCTGAAAAGTTACGAATAATCTTTATATGTTGTCCTACTATTCCTAAGTTAATTGCGTTTCCAATTATACCTATTTTTTTGACAATCTTCTTATTTGGGATTCTTGGCATGAAAACTTTGTTTGTCTTATTAAATTCACTTTCTTTGGTCTTTAGCTTGGTGTATGTTAATTTCTCATTTAGCATTCCCGTCCATTCAACTACTAGCTGGCCACCATCACCATCTATTTCTAGTCTATTTGTGCCAGGAAAGTCATGTGTGCTTGTTACAAATACCCCAACTGCACCATTTTCATATTCGGTCATAAAGGTAACATCGTTTTCAACATTAATGTCACGACCTACACCTACTTTAGCTTTGCCATACACTTTAATGGGCATTCCACCTAACCATTGGAATAAGTCTAATTGATGGGGACATTGATTAATTAGTACACCGCCACCTTCGCCTTCCCAGGTTCCTCTCCAGCCACCTTGGTCATAGTATGCTTGAGGTCTATACCAGTTAGTGATAATCCAGTTAATTCTTTTAATTTGTCCAAGTTCGCCACTTTCTATTATTTCCTTTGCTTTTCTATACATAGGGTCTGTCCTTTGGTTATACATAATACCAAACGTTAACTCTGGATGCTTTTCAGCTACTTCATACAACTCTTTTACAGCCTTTGTATATACGCCAATAGGTTTTTCAACTAGTAGGTGCTTACCAGCCTCTAATGCTTTTATACCTAGCTTTGGATGGTCATAGTGAGGTGTCGCTATTATAACGGCATCAACTTCTTGAGAGTTTATGAGATCTTCGGGATTATCAAAAATACTTACATTTTTTAGATTTTTTTCTGCCCACTCGCGTCTATTAGCATTTACATCGGCTACAGCTGTTAAAATAGCATTTTTATCTTGACCTAGTGATAGCCTCTTTGCATGTTGGCTACCCATTTTACCAATTCCTATAATTCCATATCTTACTTTACTCATTATTTCCTCCTTGTTTTAAGACAACTATCGTTTTAAAAACACTTATTTTATTCATACTCAAAACCTACTTTTTGAAGTAAGTTAGTTAAGTTTTCATACTGCCACAAGAAAACATCTTTTCTTGTTACTTTCTTCCATCTTCTAATGCCTCTATCTTTATCAATTTGTTTATACACTGCTCTACTATTTTTAATTACCTTGTAGAAAAATGGTAGCACTGCAAATGCTCTTCTCGTAAGGGCATATTTTGCAGTATGAGGCTCCATCGTGAAAAAGCCTTCATAGTTTCTTGCTTTTAAATCGGCCAATATATCTTCAATTCTTCCCTGTCCCGTTCCTAGAGGTACTTCCACTCCATCTGTACAATCTTTCATGTGATAATATACTGTCCAGTCTCTTGTTTGTTCATATGCGTCGTATGGGTTTACTCCACATTGGATGTAGTTTGAAGCATCATAACAAAGCTTAAAGTTTGGGCTATCCATTGAATGATATATCTCTAATGCACGACTTGGAGTATCTCCATAAATGCCTTTTTCATTTTCGTGTAGGAGTATAATATCTGTTCCTTTTACAAGCTCTAAAAAGCCCTTCATTCTCTGCATAACCTTTGCGGAATAATTGGCATACTCTCCATTTTTGTCTACGAAAAATGAAAATATTCTGATATACTTACAATCCATACTTTGTGCAATTTTAACTAGTTCATCTAGTTTCTTTAATTGAGCATTATATGCTTCATCATCGTTTAAATCGACTTTACCTATAGGAGAGCCAATGCTTGAAAACTTAATTCCTGCTTCTACCAATTTAGGTTTAATCTGCTCGTTAAATTCCTCTAGTGTATAGTCTGCAATGTTTTTTCCGTTGATGGTCCTAGGACACATATACTTCATATTTAACTCTTTTACTATCTCAATTTGTTTATCAAGATTTGATCTATACTCATCTGTAAATCCACTAATTTTAACCATACTATCTCCTCCTAATTGTATATTATTATCTATATTTAGTAACCATAACGTATTGATTTGGATTACTATGTGCTTACTTATTGTTTTTTGCTTTGAAAGCTTTTTTGGCCTGCCTTACTATTTAGCACTTAATTTGTTGGTTTAATTCCTTTTTGTTTTTTGTCGCTTAATTATGTGGTTTAATTACCGTTCGTCTTTTATTCTTCCTCGCGTATTTGATTTTCTATTTCTTTAAGCATTGATTCGGTTTCTTTGTTCGCTTGTTTACTACTGTGCTTTTTAGTATCTTTTGCCAGCATTGCTTTTTCATCTTCTATTTTTAAGCGTAGACGCTCTTCATATTTTACTGGATCTACTGGAATTGCCATTTTTTCACCGCGCCAAGATGATGCGTATATCCCATTTACTAATTGCACTGCACCTAACCCATCTTTTATTGGGGACAATAGTTTTTCCTTTCCTCTTATTGCATTAATGAAGTTTTTGATTAGGCATGCTTGCTCTCCAAAATACCAAATTATTCTTGATATAAACCTTAAGGTATAACTATATCGTTTGGTCTTCCTGGTAACAAACCCATATCCTTGTTTGGTTTCTGCATTGACTTCTGGTTCGCTCTTTTTGAAGGTGTATACAGTCATCTTGTTGTTTTCGATAACGATTCTTCCTTTATCACCAGCAATTTCAAACCTGTTTGTGCCTCTTAACTCATGGGTGCTTGCTGTGAGGATTAGATACACATTATCTGGATATGTGAATATACAAGCCACATCATTTTCTGTTGTTATATCTCTTCCTTTAGTGCATAGCTTGGATTCTACTGCTTTTGGCATACCTAGAATCCACTGTAATAAATCAAGTTGATGTACGCACTGATTGATAAGTGTTCCACCACCTTCTCCAGAATAACTAGCTCTCCAGCCCCCTTGGTTATAATATGCTTGTGATCTATACCAGTTTGCTATTATATAATTTGCTCTTATAATTTTTCCAATTGCACCACTTGAAACTAATTTCCTTGCCTTTTGATGGATGGGATTGGTTCTTTGATTCCACATAACAGCAGTGATTAAACTCGGTTTTTCATTTGCTTTTTTAATAACCGACTCTGCTTCATATGCAGTAACTGTCATAGGTTTTTCAACTAAAACATGTTTATCTTTTTCTATACAATACTTTGTAATTTTTCCATGCTCATAGTGTGGAGTAGCAATTATTACTGCATCGATATCTTCCTTTTCTAGCATATCTTTATATGAAAGGTATGTAGGAATCTTTTTATATTTCCTTTGATGTGCTTCTAAAACATGCTTATCTATATCACAGACAGCAACTAGCCTCGCGTGTGGTATTCTATGCGTTCTAAGGTTACGGGCATGAATTCTACCCATCCTTCCTATACCAATTACCGCTACTTTAACACACATATCATTTCACCTTCTCTAATGATATTATTTCTTTTACTTTTAGATATGCGTTGGAATCTCCATAAAGTGGGATTAGAACGTCGATTATCTACTTGATCTCATTTCTTACTAATAAAGAAATTCGATATTATATTACTACACTCCTGAGTATGTGCTGAAGCCCCCATCAATTGGGATTACAACACCGGTTATATACGCTAGTTTCATTGTACCCAAGGATTGTTATGTTGTTTACTATACTCCTGAGTATGCGTTGAAGCCACCATCAATTGGGATTACTGCGTTAGTTATATGGCGCTGATTTCAGTGTACTCAAGAATTATTGTTTATTTACTATACTCCTGAATATGCGTTGAAGCCACCGTCAATTGGGATTACAACACCGGTTATAAAACCACTGGCTTCATTATCACATAACCAAGAAAGTGTTCCTAGAATTTCTTTAGGCTCGCCGAATCTTCCCATTGGAGTTTTGCCTATTATCTTTTTAGATCTTTCAGTTAAACTGCCGTCGGGATTAAATAGAAGTGTCTTATTTTGATTTGTTGCAAAAAAACCTGGCGCAATAGCATTGACTCTCATTCCAGTTTTTGCAAAGTGCACTGCTAGCCATTCAGTAAAGTTGGATACTGCAGATTTTGCAGCTGAGTATGCTGGGATTTTTGTAAGTGGTGAAAAGGCATTCATCGATGAAATGTTAATTATGTTTGCACCTTTTTTGTTTACCATATCTTCTGCAAATACTTGAGTCGTTAGGAATGTACCTTTGAAGTTTAGATTAAACACGAACTCAACACCTTCACTTTCTAGTGAAAAGAAATTTTTTCCTTCACCTTCACCATGAAATTCAATGTCTGTTGTTGCTCTTGGGTTGTTTCCACCAGCACCATTTATCAAAATATCTGGTACGCCAAAAGTTTTAACAATTTGGTTTTTTACATCTATGAGGTTTTGCTTATCGAGTACATTTGCTTTATATCCCTTTGCCTTAAGCCCCTTATCAGTAAGCTTTTTTTCTAACTCTAAAACCTTAGCCTCGTTAATATCTAGAAGCATTACATTGTCGCCAAGTGACGCAAAATGTTCTGCTATTGCTTCGCAAAGCACTCCTGCTGCTCCAGTAACTACTACAATTCTATTCATTATTTCCCTCGTATGATAATGCTGTTTGAATTTAACCAATGTAAACGGTTAGCAACATTATTTTATATTTTATCTTTTATGGTTATCTCCTATATATTCCTACTCAACTAGTGTTTAGGATACATTTTTTTACTTTTTTGTTCCCCTAGATTTTACTTTTATAATAAATTAGGGTTAACTTGTTTGTTTTTTCTGCATATATTTTATTTTGATAGCAAATTGGATTTTACTTAGTTATTTTTTACTACCTTTTTCTATGGCTTCAAATAGACCACCTATGTATGTAGCACCCAGTGCGCGGTCAAACAGTCCATAGCCATATCTACCCGTTTCACCCCATATCATTCTGCCGTGATCAGGTCTAATATACCCGTCAAAGCCAGTATCATGTAAAGCCTTTGCAATTTCATAGATATCTAAACTTCCATACTCAGATGGATGTGCAGTTTCCTCAAAATCTTTTTCACCTGAGTTTTTGACATTTCTAATATGGACAAATGGAATTCTGCCTTTTGCTAGTTTAATTATATCTATTAAGTTATTATCTTGCGCAACCCCCAGTGAGCCTGTACATAATGTAATGCCATTTGAAGGGCTATCTACTAGTGATAAAAATCTCTTTATACCATCATAGTCTGTTATTATCCTTGGTAGTCCAAATATGGGCCATGGCGGATCATCGGGATGTATAGCCATCTTTATACCTGCTTTTTCTGCTACAGGTATGATTTCCACTAAGAAAGCTTTAAGATTGGTCCAAAGTTCCTCGGTTCCTACTTTTTCGTATTTTTTCAGTAGTTCTCTTAAGCCTTCTTTTGTATAACTGCTATCCCAACCTGGAAGCGATAATTCGGACTTAAGGGGATCCATCTTCATTATTTTTGCGTGATTATACGAAAGTGCGTTAGCGCCATCTGATTGAAGTGTTTCTAAATCACTTCTTAACCAGTCAAACACGGGCATAAAGTTATAACAAATACACTTTACTCCCACTTCTCCTAGTCTTTTAATGTTTTCTTTATAATTTTCTATATACTGCTTTGCGCTAGGAAGTCCAAGTTTTATATCTTCATGGACTGGAACACTTTCAATGACTTCGCATTCAAGGCCTTTTGCTTTGCAACTGTCTACTAGTTCTTTAATACTTTCCCTAGACCACACTGTTCCTGGGGGCGTATCATACACTGCCGTCACAACCCCTCTAATTAGTGGTATTTGACGAATCTTATCTAGCGTTATTGGATCATTTTTTCCATACCATCTAAATGTTAATTTCATACTGTCCTCCTATCTATTTTTAATCTTTATTTATGTAACTATATAATCAACTAAAACGACTGTTGTTATATCCCTATTATGTTTTTTATGTTGTAATATGATATATTTTTTGCAACTTCAATTAGACTATCTATATTACTTCCGTTTTCGAATTTAGCTAAATACTCTGCCAGTATTTTTCTAAAATATGCATGTCTTGTGCAACTTAAAAAACTTCTGCTGTCTGTCAACATTCCAGGTATTGCACCAATATGAGATAGCTCTGAAACTGCATGTAGATACTCTTGAATGCCTCTTTTATGATCGTTAAACCACCAAGCAATTCCTGGCATACAACCTGGGAAAGAACCACAAAGTGTAATGAGTGGATAATACATAGTTGGGTTTAAGGTGTATATTATTGCCTTGGGTCTTTGTGCTCCCATACTATCTAGTATTTCAGCAAGTGCTCTAATTGGGATTACATCACCTACGCTATCAAATCCAGCATCTCTTCCTATCGTCCCTAATGCCTTTGTGTTGGGATTTCTAAGCGCGCCTATATGGATTTGCATAATTATGTTATTTTCATAATATGCTCTTCCTAAAAAGACATACATGTATCCTTGTAACCCTTCTCTTGAAGATGCGTCTATTTGCTCCCCTGCTAAAAGCTTTTTAACGGTAAGGTCTGCTTCTTCTTTACTTGCTATTTTTCTTGGAAAGTGTTCAATGCCAATATCTGAAAAACTACACTTGTGCTTTTTGAAAAATTTAATTCTTTCAAGTAGTGCTTTTTCTAAACCATTAATGCCACCAATTTTAACCCCTGATACTTTTTCTAAATTAAATAAATAGTCTGAATCTTTAAACTCCATTAACTTATCAGTTCTAAATGTTGGTGTCACTATGATATCGGGATCCTCAATTTGTGCATGGTATTCTAAACTATCACAAACATCATCAGTTGTTGCCACGTACTTTACATTTGTTAGTTTTAAACATTTCCTTGGTGATAACTTGGTCTTTTTAATGTGTTCGTTTGCAAATACCCAAATATCACTAGCTGTATCTTTATTTAAAGGAGTATGTATATCAAAATACGTAGCAAGTTCTAACTCTAACCATTCTTTTACAGGGTTGCCAAAAGCCGTAGAAACAACTTCAGCAAACTTATTAAACTTTTCTTCATATGTTGTTTCAGAACCAGTTATGTATTTTTCCTCAACGCCATATGTTCTCATAAGCCTCCATTTATAATGGTCGCCTTTGAGTAAAAGTTCACCAATATTTTCAAAAGGTTTATCAAAATAAATCTCTTTTGGATCTAGATGGTTATGATAGTCAATAATATTAAGATCCTTAATCTCATCAAATATTTTTTCTGATATTTTTGCTCTACATTCTTTCATCTTATCCTCTAACTCTATTCCAGTTTATTGTATAATCATATCGCTTATGTATCTAAATAGTTACCTTTGCTCTCTCCCTGCATCACGAACTTTCATTTTGCCTGCGAATATATTTCGTTTTGTTTTAACTACTATGTGATTGCAGCGATTTACGAATCAAAAGATATTACCTTTGCACTCGTCCTGAGCCACTGCCCTTCATTAAGGCTTCTACCTCTTTAACAGAAACTAGGTTATAGTCGCCTTCTATGGTTTGTTTAATTGCAGATGCTGCGACAGCAAAGTTTAATGTGTCGATAGGAGATTTCCCGGTTAAGTTGCCATAGATTAAGCCAGCTCCGAAGCTATCTCCACCACCTATTCTATCTACAAGCTCTATTTTATACTGTCTACTCTCAACACAAGATCCGTTGTCATAGTATATTCCAGCCCAACCATTTGTGGAGGCTGAATAGCTTTCTCTAAGTGAAAATGCAATCTTTTTAATACCAAACTTTTTACTTACTTCTTCAGCTATTTTTTTATATCCCTCGACTGAAAGCTTGCCATCTTCTATACAACTACCATCTGCAGTTATACCAAACACATCTTTGCAATCCTCTTCATTGGATATGAGTAAATCCACATACTGCATAAGTTCAGTCATAACAGCTTTTGCTTTTTCTTGTGACCATAGCTTTTTTCTATAATTTAAATCACAAGATACAGTTATGCCTTTTTGCTTTGCTGCTTTTAGAAGCTTTCTAGTTAACTCTTCCGTTTTATCTGAAAGTGCTGGCGTTATTCCTGTAAAATGTAGCCAGGTGGTATCTGATAATGCTTTATCTAAATCGATTTCAGAAAAATCCATTTCCGAAAATGCCGCATATTTTCTATCGTATGTAACAGTACTTGGTCTTTGAGCAGCTCCTTTTTCACAGTAATATATACCAAGTCTTTCTCCACCTCTTGCTACGAGCGATGTATTTACACCACGTTCTTTTAAGCTATTTATAGCACTATCTCCAAGAGGATTATTAGGTACTTTAGATAAAAAATATGAATCTATTCCATAGTTAGATAGTGATACCGCAACATTTGCCTCAGCACCACCATAGAAAACATCAAAATCACTTGCTTGCACTATCTTTCTGTATCCTTTCGGTTGCAAGCGTAGCATTATTTCTCCTACACATAAAACCTTCATATTTCCCCTCACATAATCTGTTATATATTTAACCAATGCAGATGGTTAGCAACATCTTTTTAATCTTCTAACTGTTTTTTACTAGGCATATATCTATAGCAACATCTCTTTTACGCCCCAACTGTCATTACCTTAATACCTATATGTTATCTATCGCAGTAACTTTTAGGGTGAGATTCCATAATCTAGTTGTTATGGATTTTATCTACCCACAGTTTTGCGTCCTGAGTTACGCCATCATAGTCTTCGTTTTTAGCCTTGTATGTTAAGTTGGAACCAGCGCCCACTGCCATAGCGCCTGCTGCAAACCATTCATCTAAATTGTCTACACTAACTCCACCAGTTACCATAAAGTTTGCTGATGGGAATGGTCCTTTCAATGCTTTTAGTCCTTGGGGTTTTGCTATATCTCCAGGGAAAAGTTTCAATACTGTACACTCTTTTCTTAAAGCCCCTGCTATTTCAGTTGGAGTAAACACTCCTGGAACATACACAACTCTATTTCTTTTACAAAAACTATTTAAATCTACATTAAAGTCAGGGCTTACTATGAACTCAGCGCCATGCTCAATTGCGTCGGTTGCCATATCATCATCTAGAACAGTACCTGCACCTATTATGATGTCAGCATCTTTATATTTCTTGGTAAGTACAGATATGACTTCGGTTGCATTAGGAGTAGTATAGGTAATTTCTATTAACTTAATCCCCCCAGCTATGCAAGCTTCTGCTGTTTTAAGCGCAGCTTCGCCACTACTACCACGAACAACTACCACTAACTTTTCTGCTTTCAGTATCTCTAAAAATTCTTTCTTATACATATTTTCCTCTCTACTAAGTGACCATATCTTTATTATTTATACTCTGTTCTACGCTTTTTAATACGCATATCTTTGAAGGTACGTTTTAATACACCAAACCAAACAATTGAAAATACAATAATTCCTGTAGCTACAACACAAGCGATAACGATACCTGCAATGGCACCACCAGATAAGTCGGTTTTTTGAGTGGGCGCTAAAATTACATTAGCGTATTCATCGTTTGTATCAGGAGTTTCTATTGCATTTGCAGATAAATAAGTTGCCTCTATCCTCATAGGACCATTAACCTCTATTTCTTCTCCTGCATTGAAGTTTCTACCATTAATTACCCAACCTTTAAATGTATATCCTTCCTTTGCTGGACCAGCTGGTAATGTGAATTTATCATTTATGTTGTATGTTCTTGCTTCTAACACTGGTGTAGAGCCATATGTGAAAGTAACACTATAGTCAATTTTTTCGTAGTATAGTTTAAGCACAAGATTTCCATCTGCAGTGATGGTACCTGTAGCTTTACTATCCGCATGTTCTATAGCTGTATGCCCAGGAATGGAAGCAACTGCAGTAATTTCTAAATCTGTCTCGCCTTCTAAATTATCAGTCTGGATTTCTGTCCCATCAGCTGTATAGTGTATGACTTTATACTTGGTATCTTTTCTAGGCTCGAAAACTGCTGTTAGCGTAATTATTTTCTCTTCGTTTTCAGGGTCAATTACTGTGTAAATACTGCCTGGAGCAAACACCGAATCTTTACCATCTACCTTTGTCCCATCTTTCCAGCCAACAAGTTTATATCCTAGTTTATTTAAAGATCCACCATCAGCAAGGTGTACTGAAACATCAAATTTATTATCAAGGCTATCTGCAGGGGCTTCGCCCGTTACGCCAGTTTCATCTTCTGCTAGCACATATTTTAAGGTGTATTTGTTTCTCGTGTAGTATAACTCTAAAACTAACTGATTTGCGCTATCTGCAACTACTGTCCCGGAATATTTGTCTACTGCTTTTGTCTTTATAGGATCAAATGTAAACCCTTTTATAGTAATTATTTTTGCATCTTCCTCGTTTATTTTGATTTCAACAAAAGTATCAGTTGTGCCTTGATATGTTTCAACTTGCTTTACTCCAGGGGGATCGTACTTGGTTTCATCTTTTATGGTCTGTCTATAATATTTCACTTTATATTTAGTATCGTTTCTAGGAGTCCAGTTAGACTTAAATGTTATTTCTACTGCTGGGTTTAAACTAAATGTTTTTTCTGCGTCTTCTGGCTTATTACTCTCATTTGAAAACTTAATAGGCACATCTTCACCTTCTACATTTTTGACATACCCATCTACAGTAAAGTGGCTAAAATTATATCCTGCTTTTGTGAAATTTGATGGTCTTGAAATAACATTGCCTGTAAATTTATTATTTTCCGCATCATAGGCTATGTCTCCTGCCTGAACCGTTATTTGTTGAGTGCCTTCTTTGAAAATAATGGTTGGCTTTTTAGCTATTGAAACACTCACTGTTGCCTTCATTGCAGCTCCTCTATCTGGTTCCTCTGCAGGTATATCGAAATTAGCCTCGTTAATCCCTTCAGGCACATTAAATACTAAATTAACATTTTGTATTACTTCAGGCTCTGCGGTAGTTTCATTAGTAGTAAAAATACCACCCTTTGTCGCATCACCATCTAACTTTGTCTCAGTTGCTGCAATACTCCAGCCCATTGGAAATACTATATCTGCTTTAGTTATACCAATTACAGCCTTAAACACCTTAAGCGTATTATCAACTTTATTTCTTAATAAATCCTTTGGTTTTACGGGTTTGATTTCATATTCAAATGTTGTCGTCTCACCCTCTTTTTGTACACAAGTATCACCTTTTATTGTTACCTCTCTAGTATAGATGCCAGCAAGTACAAAATTATTATTAGCATCTAAATCAGTAAAGACCTCTTCGCCTGGTGCTTTAAAACGCCAATGTGTATCTTCTTTAAACACAAAATCCTTTCCTTCTTCTAGCTGTGCACTTTCGCTTTCAGATATTTTAAACTTTGCTAAAAACTTATTTTCAAGTGACTGACTCTCACCACTATATGGAGGTTTATCGCCTGCGCTTGATTGATGGTATATAGTTCCATATACTTCAATTTTTGTAGTTTCTTCAGCTGAAGCAATTATGCTTGCGCTTGAAAAAACAAGTGAAATCATAATAAATAACGCTAAAACTACTACTAGTAATAAATACTTTTTCTCTCGATTAATACTTTTCATTTTCCACCTTGTATGCCTTTTTTAATTTTATATATATTTTTAGTTACGGTTTTTCAGTAACTACATGACCATTATATGATTAGGTACTCTGCAATCAGACAAAATGCTGGACCAATTATTGTAACAATATGAAATATTGTGTGCGTAAACGGTTTTTTAATTTTATAAATAATGGAACCAAGTATACAAACAATTGCTCCTGCTAAATACCACATCTTTGCTTCAAATGGAACTAAATCCCTGTTTATTATGTATGCTACTAAAAACAGTACTCCTACTACGAAGTTGTTAATAAATGAAACCACAGTAAATACCTTAAAGTTAACAAAACAACCTATGTAATTTACAATAGCAATGGCTAGAGAAACACTAATTGCTACATAATTGTATACACTTGGTCCAGTTGCAAGTACGGTTCCTATTCCACAAGCGATTACCACCAAAACAACACTTGCATGGTCGGATTTTCTAATGTATCTTTTCCATTTTAAATTGGTAAGAGAGTGATACACTGCAGAATTGGTATACAGTACTAGACAACCTAAAAATATGATTATCCCCATTGCAATAATATTAGGCGTTGGTGATTTTTTAATCATCAAGATCATAGCTACTAGTCCTAGTAGCACACCTACTCCATGCGTTATGGCATTTAAAAGTTCTTCTAACGGGGTATAGTAAACAAGACCAAGTTCCTTATATTCGGCTTTTAGTTCTTCTATTGCTTCAGCATCTGGATACCACTTTTTTCTTTCTTCTACTTTTTCCAAAATCTTACCTAATTTTACCTCATAAAATGTTGTCTTGCATGCGCGTTAATTTAAATACGGGTTTTTAAACGCATACGCTTTAATTATATATTAATAGTAATAAACTGTAAACAATTCAATCAACTTAACCATTCGGCACTTACACCTGCGTTCGAGGGGCTATCTACCGTTACACTTACTTTGATAACTAACATTCGGCACTTACGCATCGCCCTATAACGTTCTATGATTCTCCTTGCCGTTATATTTACGATGATAACTAATATCGACACCCCACCCGTCGGCACTTAATGCAAAAAATCAATGAAATGATAAAGACTTTGGCGAGGATGCGTCTCGTATGGCATTGCTAGATACAAAAACGCCACCTATAAAAGTGGCGCTGTGAGTAACTATAGATGTAATTAAATTAAAGATTACTAGATATGAGGGAACCTCTTGAGTCTTGTTTTTTCATATTTTTCGTGTTGTTTAGCTTGTTTTGCGAGTAACTTGCTTTTCTTAGCTTGATAAGTACTATTTAGACTATTTATCATAGCTGTTCTATCTGGACAATCTGGCAGTGCTTCAATAAGCTCTAGTTTAGATAGATATTTCTTTTCTAATTTATATCTTGCCCTATATTCTTTGTATGTTAAAATGCCCTTTAGGGTTTCTTCGGAATCAGTTAATGATTCAAGTAAGAACCTGATACTTTCCTTTTGCGCTCTGTTAGCACCCGGCATCCAAATTTTTAAATGGAAACAATGGAATCTATTCATAAAAGCATTGTTATCAAACTGTCTAAACTTTAGTCCCTTTTCTTTACATGTTTTTATAACCGCTTTGTTTTGTGCTCTTGTTGCAAAGTCTTGAGTAGCTGTTACAAACATAATTTCGGGAAAATCTACATCTAAGGCTTTTACAAAACTGACGTAATCTTTATAATCATATGCTGTTTCAAATTCTTTACGATTCTTTATTGGTACGAAACTTTTAATCATCATATCCATTATTGGAAGGAACATTACTTTATTAGGATATAACACAGCGCTATTTAAAATTGCTTTTTTAATCTTTACTTTAGGCTCCTCAATTCCTAGTTTTTCTCTATACTCTGCGCTTTTTTCAATAGCTATTGCCATAGATGCAAGATGACCACCAGCACTATCTCCAGTGATAAAGAAATTATCTAAATCGAGGTTGTATTTCTCTGCATTATCATATACCCAATTCATAGCATAGTTAATATGCCTAAATGGCTCGGGGAATAGACTCATTGGGGAAAGACCATAGTTTATATTGACAACAAAAAAGCCTTCATTTGCAAACTGCATACAAAAACCACGTCTGTATAACTTATCACCTGCTATCCATCCACCACCGTGAATGTTAAAAAGTATGGGATATTTACCTTCAATATATTTACCAAGAAGCTCTTTGTTATACAAAACATCTAGCTTGCAAGCATCAATATTTGCATCAGAATATTGAATATCATTTTCTTCAGTAATGCCTTGATATTCTAAAAGATTAGCTTTTTTATGCTTCATTTCATCATCTAAAATAAAGACATTTGCTAAAAAGTTTTTCTTCTGAAGAACTTCTGGACCAACATTTCTTCCTGCTAAAGTCCTTCTTGCCCAACTTTTAAACATAATCATAATTATATCCTCTCTTTGTAATGTCGCTTGAATTTAATCAAATTAGTGATTAACAACACTACCTAATAAACTAACATATTATACATTATATGCCTTTAGAACATATTGTTTCAATTTATTGTCTACCTTTTATAGAATATTTTCAACAATTTTAAATCTTTGCCTTTTCTATCATTAGTAGCTTTTTCTTGTTAACCTCTCCACCATTATACGCTCCAACAGTTCCATCGCTTTTAATGACTCTATGGCAAGGGATTATAATAGGTAGAGGATTTGCCTTACAAGCACTTCCTACTGCTCTTGTACATTTTTTACCAACTTTTTCAGCAATATCCATATATGTTCTAGTTTCACCGTATGGGATTTCGCTTATTGCCTTCCAAACTTGCTTTTGAAATTCCGTTCCTATTATTTCATAAGGGACGGTAAAAGGCACTTTTTTACCAAGTAAATAATCATTGATTTGAAATGCTGCCAAGTTGGTTAAGTGGTTTCCGTTATCAGCATTTACAAATTCATCTACAAATTCAATTTTTACTACAGCAGTTGATGTGGCAGATATTTTTAACTTACCAATCGCTGTCAAATATGTTTCTGATACAATTTTATCCATCGCTATGTTCCTCTACTTTTATGTATTTTTCATATTGCCCTAGTTTGCCTATATGCTACCTATTGCTTCAAACATCTTCGCCCCATTGAAACTCTTGCCGAGGTTATGTACTTACAGATGGGGTGCGTTCTTATCCAGCAGTAGATTCCTCTTTTCGTTATATCGCTCTAGTTTGTATTTATGCTACTCTTATTGCTTCAAACATCTTCACCCCATTGAATCTCCCGTCTAGGTTATATATTTCTGAGGGGATATTTGTATCCAAGGCTAATTTCTCTTTTCGTTATATTATTCTAGCCTTTCTATACGCTGATCTTGTTGCTTCGAATATCTTTGCACCTTTAAAACTATCACCTAGGTTATATATCTCTGGTGCGACATTTTCTGCAAGACAATCAAAGTATAATTTGTTTGCGCTTCGGACACCCATAGCAAGCACAACAATATCAGTTTCAAGTTTTAGTTCCACAGGTTCGTCTTTAATTTTACGTAGTACATCTAGTGGATTAACTACATTTACTGGAAGTATGGGACTCCAGGTGTTGTAAGGGTTAGGAACATTTTTGTGAGTATTTCTTGTTACATACACCGTGTTTCCAACTATTTTATCTAGTTTAGTGCAATTTAACAGTTCCACCTCACCTTGATTTAGGTAATGAATTATGTGTCCTCTATTTGCAGTACAAGTGTGATTCATTATGTATTTATCCATCTCCACTACTTTTACATCTACGCCATGTTCATACTTTAACCAGTATGCAGCTTCTGCACCAACTACTCCACCACCTATTACTACAGCATTCTTAGCATCACCAAGTAAGGATGGGTCTCTAAATAAATCAACTGCTGTTACAACATTTTTATTGTTAATTCCTTCAATGCTACTAGGTCTGACTTGATTACTTCCTGTAGCAGTTATTATTACATCATATTTGCCTTCTTTAAGTGATTCAAGTGTAGCAGCCGTTCCTAGATGGAGAGTAAAGTTTGGGTTTTCCTTTAACTTTTCAACCTCTTTTTCTAAATATGAAAGATAGTTTTTAATTTCATACTTAATTTTTGCAATACTACCTGCAATTAAATTACCACCAAGCCTTTCGTCTTTTTCAAATAAGTCTACGATGTGACCTCTTGCAATTAACACTTTACTTGCTACAATTCCTGCAGGACCACCGCCTACTACAGCAACTTTTTTTGCCTTTTTAGCTCTAGGTATTTCTGCTGAAAACTCATGCTCAAAAGAGGTCCTTGGATTGACTGCACATTGAGGATGCCCACCCTCTACAAATTCATTAATACAAGCTTCTTGACAGCCTATACAAGGTCTAATACTTTCAGTATTCCCAGCATATGCTTTATTACACCAATCAGGGTCGGCAAGCAAAGGTCTACCTAACATTACCATGTCACATTTTTCATCTATGAGGGCCTTTTCTGCTAAATCTGGATACCCTAACTTCCCAACCGCAACTACAGGCACTTCTAATCCTTTATTGCTTAAAATACCATTATCCTTTAGATATTTTTTGGCAATTTCTGCTATTTCAAGATAACATCCTGGTGGCATTGATGATGGTGGATGTGGTAACCACCAATTATCATAACAGCCTAAATCCACGTCAAACATATCAACACCAGCTTTCACAAGTTTTGCCATATATTCTAGTGTCTCTTGAATAGTTCTTTCATCTTTAAATTTCTTTAGCTCTTTGATCTTTTTTCTATTCTCTTTATATGTAGCTTCAAGCATTAACGACAAGTCAATTCTGTACATTATTGGGTAATCGGGACCAGTTCTCTTTCTAATCTCTTCTACTGTTTCTATTCCAAATCTTTCATAGTCAGCATATTTGCCCATGACTCTTCTATTGAATGCCGGGTTTGCAAGTTGCTCAAACAAATACCCTTCATGCCCGTGAATATATACACCATCAAGATTAAATGCTTTTGCGTCTGCTGCACCTTGTCCAATTCTCTTAATTATCTTTCTTAAGCTCCTATCACTTAAGCGTAAGCAAGGCACATCGCTCATATACCAATTGGGGTTAAAAGATGCACTTCGTGGAAACTTGAACTGGTTAACCAAGCACTGTGGATTTCCCACTCTGCCCAGCCCTGCTGTCAATTGCACAAAGATATGTGCACCATGTGCGTGTACCATAGCGGTAAGATTTCTCCATCCTGACTGGACAGTTCTTGACCTATCGATTCTTGGAAAGTATGTTAATTTATCTAGTTCTATAATAGATTTATCTATTCCATATGATACAGGGATTAAACCAGTAGTTATGAGTCCTACTCCACCCTTTGCCCTTTCTTCAAAATATTTAAGCATTTTGTCATTTGGTCTACCAGTCTCATCGCACATGTTTATGTTACCCATAGGTGCCATAACTAATCTGTTTTTCAGTGTAAGTTTATTTACTGTTATTGGTGAAAACATATTTTTATACGGATATAGTTTGTTTGTCATTTCAGGTATTTCAAACCCGTGGTTCCACCAATCACCAAATTGACTATCTAACTCTCTTAACTTTGCTTCATAATCCATATCTGCCTCCCTTTAATACCTAAATTGGTTAAAACCTATCATTTAATGCCTTTATTTTTATATTTCCTCCTACGGAAACATCCACCCAACCACTAAAAAACAGGTAAGATTTATCATCAATCCTACCTTTTATGATATCAAAAAACAGTGCTAAAATAAAGATATATTATTAACTATATTGTGCCATGTCGCAAAGCTACATATTCTGGTCATATCGGACTTTTTTAAACAGCCATGTTACTAACTACACCAAACCAGGCAGGGCAAGTTGTTTTTAAACCACCCGCAACGGACAATACGCAAAATAAATTCTAGGCACATCCCAGACAATATGCAGGATAACTTTTAGGCAAATCCTTGACAATACGCAAGATAACTTTTAAGTAAATTATGGAGAAAACACAGGATAGATTTGGTAGAAATCCTAGACAATATGTAAAGTAACTCGAGCTACCTATGTTTTCTCTGTTACTCTGTTTTGTTACTCATTTTAGTTTTAAAAATCATAGACACATTGTCATATAAGATGGAATACAAATAATCTCCCCTTTTTTACAAAAATTTTTGGTATGGATTATGTATGCCTGTTCAATACGCTTGTGATATTTTGCAATGAACCGTTCTAGAGAGTTAGTTGTATATTTTGTCCCAGACTTAACCTCTATGGGACAAAGTTTTGGTTTGATTTTATTACCACTTGATAAAATAAAATCTATTTCTATATCATTACGTCTTTTCTCTACATTATATTGAGTATAGAAAAACAATCTATGCCCATTTGATACCAGACATTGCGCAATAGCATTTTCAAAAATCATTCCTTTATTTATACCAAGTTTATCATGTAAAATTTGCTTATAAATTTTTTCTTTTACAATCTCGTCTTCATCAAAAGCATGGCTTACAAGCAAACCTGTGTCGCCCATATAGCATCTTATAGAAGTTCTCTCTTCGTTAATCGACAAGCCCACATTTGGATCTGCACAGTTAAAACATTCATTAACAATCATAGAATCTCCAAGCCAGAAAAATGTTTCTTCATACATCGGAAATGTTGACTTTTTTTCTATAGTTGATAGACGTACTCTTTTGTCATGTTTGGAAAGAAATGCAGGAATCTGGTCAAATACAGAAAGTACCCGTGAGCGATAATTTCTATCAATCTTACTAATATCATCTCGATAAAGTGAAAGAATATCTCTTTTTTCTTTATCTGCCATTGCAAAACTACGATTGTTATCAATATATTTTTTGACTGCTTGTGGCATGCCACCTACTAAAATATATTGTTTAAATAGCATCATAGCCTTATGATGAAGACCTTCTTCTAGAGGTTTTTGTTCATTAAAACAAGTTTTTATGTAATCAATTAATAGATTTTCACCTAGCGCCCAACTAAATTCCTCAAAATCCATCGGGTACATTTTTATTTTTCTTTCTTCAGAGGGAATAGTAATGTCTTTCACATTATCTCGAATAGAAATAAGAGAACCAGTTTCAATATAATCATACCTTCCATCACTCACAAGTTTTTTAATAGACTGCCTTGCTTTTGGATATTTTTGAATTTCGTCAAAAATAATAAGAGTTTCTCTAGGATAAAGAGTTTTGTTATACTCAGTAGATAGAATTAAAAAGAATGTATCAAGATCATTTAAATATTTATCGAATGCATCTAGCACGACACTGCTAACGTCATTAAAATCAATCAATAAATAACTTTTATACTCATTTTTTCCAAACTCTTTAACAGTTGTAGACTTACCTATACGGCGAGCGCCTTCAATAAGTAGAGCTTTCTCTCCTTGAGTCTCTTTTTTCCATTCAAGCAATTTATCGTAGATTTTTCTTTTATACATGATTAACTCCTTCCCTATTATCATAACTTATTAATACTAGTATAGAACTTTTTCGGACAATACGCAAGATAGATTTAGCCGAAATCCCGGACAATACGCAACATGGTTTTTATGTAAATGGCGGACAATACGCAAGATAAGTCCTAGGCTAATCCCGGACAATACGCAGGATGAATCTTTAAAAATGCACCTGCAAACAAAAGCAGACTGCTACGATCAAGCAAAGCGGTGTGCTTATTTTGTTCTTATTGTATTTGTATTAAGGCACATAAATTAGGCTAAACTACTTAAAAAAGCATTGAAATGTATAGTCCACCTATTGCTGCAAATAATGTAGGAATAGAAACTACTAGGCCATAAAGAACGAACTTACCAAAGCCAAACTTAATATCATGTCTGGAAAGAATGTTTGACCACATTATACCTGCAAGAGCACCAACAGGAGTTAAATATGCTCCTATGTTAGTTCCTATAATCGCAGAGTAAACAGTAAACACACTAACTTCAGATGTCGTTATGACTGAATTAAATAAGACACTTGCTGGAATATTGTTAATTATATTACTTAAAAGATAAGTACCAACTCCATAAGTGATTACTGTGTCACCTTTATTTAAAAATTCTGCAACCATTTTAGTCACACCATTTTGCTCTAATGCTAGCACTATTATAAACATTGATAGTACAAATGGTATAAGTTCCCAAGGTGATCTTTTTACGCATTGCCAAAGTTCTTTTGGAAGCTGTTTTTGCACCGCCCTTCTTATCGTTATACAAATAAATAAACTAGCTGCAAAAATTAGACAAATTAGCCACATGTCTAAATTAATGTACGACGATGCAACTAAAAGTAAGGTACATCCAATTAAGTGAATTAATCCTGTAATGAGTCCTGCCTTATCTTCAACTTTAACAATCTCTACTTCAGTTGCAATGGTTTGTTTTTTAAGTTTTTTCCCAAATATCAAAAGCAGTACTGCATAAGCAGTTACCCCTGCAAATATCGTTGGGATAGCCATATCAACAATATACCCAAGAAAATCAATATTTGCTCCTTTTGCAAGGAAAATGTTTGTAGGATTTCCTATAATCAAAGCCATACTCCAGGTGTTTGCAGAAACAAATTCTGCTATTAGATATGGAAGTGGATCAATTTTTGCATTTTTAGCAAAGTAACATATAAATGGTGAGAAAGTAAGAATAATAATATCATTTGATGTTACAACTGTAATTGCACCAACCACAAAATATAGCACCGTAAATAATGCAATCCCATTGTTTCCAGCATATTTTAACGAAGCTGAAGCTAGATACTTAAAAAAGCCTACCTCATCAAGATAAATAGACATCACTGTCATTGAGATAAATAGCACTAATATCTTTAATGGATTAACTGCAGTATCTTGAGTAAGTCCTTTGATGACGAAAGAAAAATCTACATTTTGTATAGCTAGTAAAATAATTGCTGCAACTACAGCTGGGAAATAATAGATGGCAACTTTATGCCCTTTTATTTTTACATACGGACGAATTAAAACTAGCAGTATCACTGCAAGACAAGCGATTAAACCAACAACAATTGTTACTATCATATAAATCCTAAATGCTTAATTTCGATTACAATTTATATTGTAAAGCGCTTAAAGTCAACGGATTTAATGACGATTAAAATTAAACTGATTTTTACTGATTTAAACACCATTTTTAGCGGTCTTTTTAGACACTAAATTCTATATTTCCAGGCCTAAAAGTGAACGGCATATAACTAAGAACGAGGTCCTTTTAGATACTAAATTCTATATTTCTAGGCTTTTATCATTTAGTAGAAAATCAAATACGCTCATAACTAATATGCCATCTTCGTTGTATAATGGTGCAATTGCATCTTTTGTAATTATTATTTTTTTAAATGCATCTTGAGTCAGAAGTAAAGATTTTTTCTCTTGTTCTTTTTTCTCCTCTGTTGGCATATATAGAGCTGACTGAATATAATATCTAGTTGATCCTTTGTTACATACAAAATCAATCTCTCGTTGTTTTCTAATATTTTTCCCGTTTTTATCTACCTCGTTAGAATTAACAACACCTACATCAACATTATAGCCTCTCACTTTTAACTCATTAAATATGATGTTTTCCATTGCATGACTTTCTTCTATTTGTCTAAAGTTTAACCTAGCATTACGTAATCCTAAATCAGTAAAATAATATTTTAACGGAGTGTTAATATACTTCTTTCCCTTTACATCATATCTATATGCACTATCAATGAGAAAAGAGTCTTCAAAATACTCCATATATTTCTTTATTGTGTTCTGAGTAATTTTTATATTTTTCATACTACTAAATGTAGCTGAAAGTTTATTTGGATTCGTTAGAGATCCTATACTAGAAGCAAGGATATTCAACAGTTCTTCTAACTCTATTCTGTTTCTTACATTATGTCTACCAACAATATCTGTTATATATGTCTCATTAAATAAACTCTTAAGAAAATCAACTTTTTGCTCAGGAGAATTAATTTGTAGTACTAGTGGGATCCCACCATAAAGAACGTAATCTTTCCACCCTGCATATATATCTCCACTATATACACTCATAAATTCAGAAAATGTCAGTGGATACATACGAATTTCATCTCCACGACCTCTAAATTCGGTAATTATATCCTTAGCAAGAAATTTAGCATTGCTACCAGTTACATAAACATCAACATTAGGCATGCGTAACAAACTGTTAAGTACTGCTTCAAATTCTCGTAATAGCTGCACTTCATCTAGCAGAACATAGTACATTTTGTTATCTTTAATTTGTGATTTTAAGTATGGTAAAAAAATCTCTGGATCTTGGTATTTCATATTCTCATAAATATCAAATGACATCTCGATAATATGGTCATCTGCTATTTGTTCCGATTTCAAATAGTCACGGAATAACTTAAACAAAAGATATGATTTACCGCATCTTCGAATACCTGTAATTACCTTAATTAATCTGTTGTGTTTTTTAGATATCAGTTTATTTAGATATATATCTCTACGAATTTCCATAAAACCCCTCTAATGCAAATTTTTGCGGATTTCCGCACTTTTCTTCAATAGTATTATAAACCTCTAATCACCTATTTGCAAGTCTAATGCAAATTTTTGCGGATTTCCGCATTTTTTTGCAATAGCAGTATTTTAAAGTATTTTATACAAGTATTGAATCTCAGAAAAAATTACATTTGATGTATAGAAATAAACAATCTTATCAATTAGAAAAATGCACTCTCGGATTAGAAAAAATACCAAACTCTTTGGTTTTATAGTTAAATCGTTGGCTTATTCAAAAGTATCGCCTGCAGCGACAAATAGATGTGCTCTAGTTAATGCCAGCCTGCATCATAAGTTTCAACAATAGCTATTATTACATAAATCCATAATGCTTAATGATGACTACAATTTGTATTGTAAAGAGCTTGAAATCAATAGATTTAATGACGATTAAAAACAATTAGGTTTAATGGATGGAAACTGCATATCTTATTAAAAATCCAATCCAAAATACTGGTCTAACTTAGACATCTTTTTAAAAGCATTTTTGAAGTAATCATCATAATTCCATTTTGACTCCTCTATATCTTCATTTAGATATATTCTGCAATAATCTTCAAAAAATCTAATTAGCTTATTTAACACCTCATCGATATACCCTGGCTTTATTGTTATCCAGTCTCCCGCAAACATACCATTTTTATACTCGATATTTACCCCATTTTCCTCTGATATAACACTATCAGGATATGCTTTCTTAAGCTTTTTATATGATTCAACTGAGTTATGTTTAAGAAAATTATTAATTTTATGTAACATATCATAAGCACTATATTCCGAAAGATTGTTAATAGTTGCTTCTTTTTTATCTGGCAATAACTTATCTGAAAACTCGCAAAATACTTTAATATTGAAACTATTGCCCTGATAACCTAGCCTACTCATAACAATAAGCGTATATCTATCTACTTCGGCGGTAATTTTAGAAACAAATTGGCAATATAACGAATTAATAATTTTACTATATTGTCTTTCCCTTCTAAAGCTTTCCATCCTAGCATCGACACCAATATCATCATAATCATCCGAACAGGATGTATGCGACAGTGCCTCTAGCCTGTATTTATCCGCTACCTCCTTTGGAGTTGTAATATAGTTTAAAACCGGTTTATATTCTTGCACCCAGTCTCTAATTAATTCTCCAAGCAGGTCACGAAATATATTAACTTTATAATCATACTTTTTTTGTTTTGCTGGAATAAAATACACCGTATTTCTTTCTTTAAAAAGCCCATTAGGTAGAAACTCATCAATTCCAAAACCTTTGCAAATTTTCTTATACCGTTTTGTATCTATGCGGAGCCTGCCTTTTTTCGGATGTATGCCCCAAAATTCGTATTCTAACAACTCGGGAGAGGCATAATTGTGAAAATCTGTTTCAAATTTAGAGTAGTCAAATCTTTCTGCTTTACGTAATGATTTCATGTACACCTACTTTCATAAAATATACAAGATAGAGAAATACAATCATTTGCACCACTCCACTATAAAATATAGTCATAGGCGCAGCAAACACTGTTCTATCGGTTTGCCCTATGATTTTAGCACCTTTAGTGCTTTTTTATTCTATCACATAAGTAATTAGGCAACAAGGTATAATATATAGTTAGTCTATTAAGGCTTTTTCATTTAATAAGTAATACATGCTGCTAGTTCTGTATTCAACATACACTTCCCCAGCACATATGCTATATAATCCTATGAACCACATTATCCCAAAAATATATTGCGCTTTTACGAGCAGATCACAGCCGCAGCCTTAAATAAATTATTCAAGATACATCACTCTGTCTACGAAACCTAAAACAAACTTTTACGGATTGCCACATTTTTTCACTAACATTATTCTAATGCTTTGTGGACATCAAACAACGTACCTCTTCTTTATCCCCCTAGCGAAATATGGATGAGATAAAGAAATAAGTAACAGCGAAAACACAAGTGGCTCAATTTAGTTCACGCATCATAAAAAGTTATAATTCATTATGTAAACCTTGACAATCATATATATTTTATGTAATATTAACTTATTAGCTAATTAGTTAATATTTGGAGTTAATTTTTATTATGTTTGGAGAATTTCTTATATCATTGAGAAGCAAATATGGTGTCAAGCAATATCAATTGGCAAAACAAATAGGAGTTTCTGCACCCTATCTTAGTGACCTCGAGCGAAATCGGAGAAACCCACCATCTTATGAATTGTTAAAAAAAATACAATCTGCACTTGGTCTTTCTACGGACGAATCAAATATGTTGTTTGATTTTGCAGCAAAATATAATGAAACTACTCCATATGACATTGCACAATACATCAAAGATTTCCCCACTGTAGCAAAAATAATCCGATATGGGAAAAAATACAATTATACTGCTCGCGAGTGGGAGAGGATATTAAGGGAACTTAGATATGATTAATGAATTTGTTACAAAAAAATTTGCTGAATGCAATTTAAACGATAAATTTTTCGACAGCCTCAGAGATGATTATGATGGCTTCGATGATTGGTTTAGACGCAATGCGGATAGAGAGGCTCTTGTTTTCGAAGAAGGCGGTATGATACAAGCATTTTTATCACTCAAAGAAGAATATAATGAGGCTATTGAGCTTTCTTCTTCTACAACACCAAGAGAAAATAGATTAAAAATTTCCACCCTTAAAATCTCCCAAGCTACATCTGGAAAGCGAATTGGTGAAGGAGTAATTGGATTAGCCCTTTGGCAATGGCAAAAAAGTAATTTAGACTACATTTACATTACTGTTTTCCCAAAACAAGAACTTCTTATATCTCAACTCTCTAAGTATGGATTTAAACCATTAGGAACAAAGGAAAATGGCGAACTGGTTTATCAAAGATCTAAAAAAGGCATAGACTACTCAAACCCATTTACGTGTTTCCCTTTCGTAAACCCAGAGTTTGTTGAGGCTGGGATTATCCCTATTGAGGCACAGTATCATGATACCCTATTCCCACACTCTAAGTTAAAAAACACTGAACAAGAAATTGAAAAAATCGCAGCAGCAAATGGGCTCACGAAGGTCTTTTTAGCCACGCCATATACTATGATTGATTACCCTGAGGGTTCACCTACACTTATCTACAGAATTAGCGATAAAGGACCAAGACAATATACTTCAGTCGTAACATCATCTTGCTCTATCGTAGACGTTACAACTATTAAACTGAATAATATAAAACTAAAAACTTATGATGAATTTTTAAAAACTGTTGGGAATAGATCGGTTTACTCAAATGATGAGCTAGAAAAGAAATACAAACAGCAAAATCTATTTGTTATTACCTTGCTATATAATGTATATTTTGGAGAAGGTAATAATGTTAATTATAAAACGCTTAAAGAGATGGGTGTGTGGGGCGAAGGACATCCTTACCAAGTAAAAATGAGTAAAAACGATTTTATACGAGTTCTCGAGGAGGCAAAGATAAATGTGCAAAATGTTATTATCGATTAATCCAGAACATATAGAAAATATATTTAATGGCAAAAAACGGTTTGAGTTTCGAAAAATTAAGTGCAAAGACGATGTCGACACTATTATCTTTTATTCCACAGCCCCAGTTAAAAAAGTAGTCGGAGAAGCAAAAATCAAAGAAATTCTTGTAGATGTACCAAGCAAGATATGGGAAAAAACGAAAGTTTATTCAGGTATAAAATACTCCTTTTTTCAAAAATATTACCTAGGTAAGAAACAAGCTGTAGCATATCATCTTTATGATATAAAAAAATATAATGAACCCACTGACCTTTCCGATTGGGGCATAGATTTTGCACCTCAATCATTTGTCTATATATAAAGTCCGTTTTTACAAGCCTTGCATATTATAGTCAGTACCAACCTGACTTGTTTTCTGTATTTAAAGGTGAGGTTTTAATCTAGCCCTTTGCAAAAAATTACACACCTTGTTATTCCAAATTCAAAAGCCAATCTCTTGCATTCATTTGTTTTATACCTTCATGGTGAACTGCGAAACCTTCATCAAGAGTTAAAAGGATTTTGGGATAATGATCTTTTATCGCCTGTAGTGAGCGTAGTTCTCTTTCTAAAGTTTTTTCGTCACGGACTGTTAAAGCTACTTGAAAATATGTTATTCCTTTATTATCCTTAGCAACAAAATCAACTTCATAACTATCTACTTTACCGATATAAACAGCATATCCACGCCTAAGTAATTCTAAATAAACAACATTTTCTAAAATGCGTCCTAAATCCGCACCATCATTTCCAAGTACCATTAGTCGCAATCCCACATCTACAACATAATATTTTTCTAATGTTTTCAAATGCTGCTTTCCTTTTATATCATATCTATTTGCTTGATATATTATGTAACTCTCCATCAATGCATCTAGGTATTTTTCTACTGTTTTAGTATCAATTTTACGACCATCGCTTGTCATAGTATCGGCTATTTTTTTAGGAGATACTACATTCCCAATATTATCAAAAATATATCGCAAAACACTTTTCAGCCTCATAGTATCTGAAATTCCCTTACGTGTTACTACATCTTTGATTATTATGGTGTTGTAAATGCCTTCTAAATAATCGCGCAGTGCGTTAGGTTGATTTTTTAATTCTAATGCGTAGGGAAATGAACTATTTTTAATATATTCAGTAAACTTAACTCCCCTATCTTCCATGCTTCCCGTACTTTCCATATATTCTTTGAAAGAAAGTGGCAACATTTCTATTTGAACATATCTTCCAGAAATAAGTGTGGCAATCTCACTTGATAACATATATGCATTTGATCCAGTTATATATAAGTCAACATTATCCTTAATATATAGACTATCTATAACTCTAGGAAAATCCTCAACGTTTTGAATCTCATCCAAAATGATATAGTTAACTTTATCTGGTAGCATTTTACCCTTTATGTAGGTATACAATTTCCTATAATCAGTAAGTTCCTCATAATCTAGATCTTCAAAATTTATTGATATAATTTGCTCATCAGTTACACCCTGTTTTTTTAGCCATTGTTTATATAATTCTAACAGTGTAGATTTCCCACAACGCCTAACGCCAGTAACTATTTTTATCAACTTTTTATCTTTAAATGCAATAAGCTTGTCTAAATATTCTTTTCTTTGAATAATCATGTCAATAAACCTCTAATACGATTGTAATTAAATTGTACAACATTTAAAGCCATAAAACAATAAGTTTTGGGAATTTATTCCAACAAAGTCTTAAATTTAGTAAGTTTTGGGATTTTGTTCCAATAAAGTCTTAAAGCCAAGACGGCTTAAAAATTTTATTCTACCAAGCCAATCATATGCACATTTAAAATCTATTCCTATGAAATCCAATGAACTATGTATAAAAAAACGACACATCTCATATCGAAACATGTCGCATTTTTGATTGTGGCGGAGAAAGAGGGATTCGAACCCCCGTGGGCTTGCACCCAAACGGTTTTCAAGACCGCCGCGTTATGACCACTTCGCTATTTCTCCACGACTTTTAACTTGCACAGTTATTTTATCATATGATGTTAGTCTCGGCAACTTAACAAGAACCGTTTTTGCAAACGGTTCTCATTTTTTTAATAAACTTCGTTTCTACTCATAATGCATTCTCTGGACTATGAGAGATAATATACTCTAAACAAGTTGAGCACATTAATAAAATGATAGGCAACTTAGGTGTGTGGTGTATATTTTTAGGATTTCATAGATGTACAATAATTACATCTTGGTAGTTTTATCTTCTCCTATTCCTGCAGTTCCATCAAAGGTATATTCTTTGCCGTTTATATCAACTACCTTACCATAAACCTTTCCAAATGGTAGATAATACTTAATCATAATAATACCTATATCCAGTACCATTTTAAATGTATCTTCCATTACAAACTTGATGTCTACTTTTCCATGTTCATCTTTTACATACCAGATATTCTTATCATTTTCATCATACTTGAAATATACTGGTGGTAGTGGCGAAGATGTGCCATCAAGCCATAGTAAGTTTTCGTTATAATCATCTTGGTTTATAGACTGATTACGGGTTAGGTTAAATCCAATTGTCTTAATCTCCCCATCTACTTCTTGTCTAGACATGGTTGTTAGCCAATCGTAGTGAGCAAGTTTTGGATAATATCCTTTGTGGTCGTCTATTATTGCAACTGTTTTTTCGTTTGCATCATATCTTTTACCATTAACTGTTACATATCCCTTCACTGCAAATATATTCTTTTGGGAATATAATGGTAAGTTTGAATCAAATGGAATAGATACTACAGAAGGATCTGAAAGATTAGTTAACTCCACATCAAATTCAATAGTGCCAGACTTCCCCTTAGATGAAGCTTTTGCTGAAGCTTTTCCTTCTGAAAAATTATTTACTAGATTATAACTAGTTTTACCAGAATTTAAACTTGTTATTCCATCAATTAAATTGTCTGCAATAAATGCTTTCTTTCTTGGTACTATCTTTAACCAATTGTGTGTTACTTTACCAAGTTTCTTATCAAAAAATACAAATATAGCAAATCCAATGGGATTGGTAGAATATACTGCTGTTAAAAGGGTAAAATCTTCAAACGACAGTTCAAGCGCTTCCCACTCTGTATATCTTTTGTAGTTTTTCTTAGCTGGAGCATTATTAAGGTCAAGCATGTTCATATTCGGAAGTTCAGCGTTGAATGTACCAAATATTGCCTGTCCGTCAACTATTAACTTTTCTGGTGGCGCTACAGGAACCCTCTTAGGGCTAATATAACTGGGATATTTTGTAGATGTACTCATAATTTTTCCTCCAAGTATTTTTATAGTTTATATTATATATTAAAAGATACCGTCAAGACAAGTTATCATATTGCGCAATAAATTGACATATCTTAGTAATGACTGTAAAATTATTAAAGTTATCATTTGTTTCTGTAGCTCAGTAGGATAGAGCGTTCGCCTCCTAAGCGAAAGGCCGTGGGTTCGACTCCCGCCAGGAACGCCACTTTAACCGCCATTTCTCACGAAACTGGCGGTTTTTTACATTTTTCCAACATCCTAAACCATATAATGCACTATATTTGGTACACAAAAAGAAACATTTCGTTCTCGTTATTGTATGCCCGCTTAAAATATATTATGCTAGTAATGTGACATACATATACAAAAATTAGATGCTAGAGGAAGAGAAATGAGATATATGGCATATGAAACTAAACAAAAGGAATATGGTTTGAAACTAATTAAAGAAGGTTTTTTTGACGGTGATCTAGGAGGAGGTTTTTTTAAATATAGAGGCGAAATGATAATGTGCCTTCATATTCTTCAAAATAGATTAAACAATCTTTATCCAAGCATCAGAGAGGAAGTACTTAATTATTTTAAAGAAAACAAAATCACTTGGTGGGGTGGAAAAAAGCCCACAGGTAATATCTTATCATCACAAACTGCTTGCCTTAACCATCTATTTCCAATTAGAAATGACAAAAGTGCTGTTTTAAATCTATTAAAATCAATATCCGATAATTTTATTGATGTTTTCCCTATCGATGAGAAACTCAAGGGATATATCCAGTTTGAAGCCGTTGGTGGTGATGAAAACCTTTTAAATGAGGGTACCAACACAAGAGGAAGTCAATGTACTTCCATAGATGCCTTAATATATGCCAAACACCGAGATGGACGAAAGTTTTTAATTCCCATAGAATGGAAATATGTTGAGAGATATTATAACGAAGACAAGTCAATCGGCTCTAAAGGTGATGAGCGAAAATCACGCTATGTTCATTTAATTAGAGAAAGTCAATATCTAATTTATGACAATACACTATCGTGCTGTTGGCTTGAGCCTTTTTACCAATTAATGCGTCAAACACTTTGGGCAGAGCAAATGTTAATACATAAACCAACAGGATTTGAAGCTGATGATTATATGCATATACATGTTATTCCAGATGGTAATAAGGAACTGCTAAATAAATCGTACCCTTGTAGCAACAAAAACATGGAAGCAACTTGGAAAAATTGCTTAAAAGACACTTCTAAATATTTGGTCATCTCTCCTGAAAAGTTATTTGCAATGCAAAATAAAGAGACTGACCTCTATAAATATTTACAAAAACGATATTGGCAATAATGCAGCAGTCCTCGAATTTATTTGTTGGTTAAATGGACAACACGCGTGATGCTTGGCTGTTTCGCTCTGTCTTTTTTAATCCACTGAAAAAATTTTTCTACCTCGGCCAGTGATATCTCTCTATTAATAATCTCTTGTCTGTATAATTTGACAGGGTACACATTTGGATTGTTTTTTATTCGAGAGTACATACTGCTAGCATCGCCTATTCCTGACACTTTATGTGGGATTTGCCCGAGTAATAAATAACTATACTTGTCGTTGTTTTCTAATAATTTGAAATCAAATTTAGTATTATATTCCTTATAGTACTCTATTTTTTTACTATCTATATTATATTTTTTTGCTACTGTTATAACATTTGCCCTAGTCGACGCACACTGCCCTACAATTAAAATTATGCCATCCTTAGACCAAGCTACTTTTGTTTGTTCTTTTTCCTTTTTTTCTACAGATTTCTTTTTACTGGTTCTTTTTAAATTATCAACTTTAGCTACATGAGCATCAAAGTCATTTAAGTAAGGCAAAAGATCCAAAAATGACTCAATCTTTTCTAGACCACAAACAGCTTCCAATTCAGGATGAGGATTTATAGCAAATGCTGCTTTTGCCTTTGTTGCTATGTCTATATCGTTTTTACCGTCACCTACGAAAGCCCAATGGTCCCCACTATCAAGTTCCTCCTCTATACGTATATTTCCTAACCAGCCGTTTTTCCCTTTAAAGTCACTAGATTTATAACTATGCTTTTCTAGGTAGCCTGTCACTTGATTAAATGTGTATCTACATGCGCCATACCCCCAATCAATATTGAGCTCTTCGCACGCTCTATCAACTAATTCTTGAAAGCCACCAGATATGATTACTGGTATCCACTTAGTTCTATCTAACTCTTTAAAAAACTCAACAACACCTTCATTATATTCGGCATTTTTAAGTACTTCATCAAATATTTCCTTTGTTAACTTATATTCCTTATGGAAATTAAACGACTCCTTCACCCATTCTCTATAATTTTTATACTCGCCGTTTTCCCACTTATCATGTGTTCTTTTTTCTTCATCTTCCGCTCCAATACGATAAGCGAGTAGTGGCCACATCGTAGAGGCATATTGACTCCCTTCAATTTTATATATTGACTTAAAAATAGTTCCTTCTAAATCAAAAACAATTAATCTCTTCATCTGCGCTCCTTTTAATTATGTCAATATGTAATGTCTTTTTGTATATTAATGACTTCTAGTTTTTATTTTTATTTGCTATGTATTTTTCTACTATTTCTGCAGCATGACCTACGAGTTCTTCACAGGGTCTTTCGGCATAGTATTGTTTTGTTCTTTCGCTTGGTATTGGGTTATCTGGACCTTCACCTAATCCTAGTAAGTCTCTGCATATAATGGAGTGGTTTGCATCCTTAAATTCTTTAGCAAGTTGTTGAATGAGTTCGTAATGATTAGCTTTTGCTTGTTTATCATTAGGGTCATTATAGCCATATAGAAACCCTACGACTATAAACATACCTGTTACTGCTCCACAAACCTCACGGAGTCTTCCCATACCACCACCAAAAGATGATGATAGTTTAAGCAGTGTTTTATCATCAATTCCTAACTTATCGCTAAACGCTAAAACTACTGATTGTGAGCAGTTATATCCATCTCTAAAATTTTTCATTGCTTTTTCTTTTGCTGTCATAAACTTACCTCGTATAATCATATTGTTGAAATTTAACCAGTATTAATGGCTAACAACATTAGTTGTATGTATTTATTTTGGTTTCTCTTATTTCATTATTGTTGTATTAATTTTTTAGTATATTCTAACGCTTGTTTTAAATACGATATATCAAGTCCTACATCTTTATATCCTTTTTCAATGGTTGCATAATATGATTTTGAAGGCAATGTATACTCCTGTCTTTTTTCTTCCATAATGTACACCATGCACTCTATTAGACTTCCATCTTCTAACTCTACATTAACGTTTTCTTTACGGTATAAGGTAGGATAACCTTCGTAAAAATCAAGTTCTAGTTCAGATTTTTCATCAATACAAAAAACCCCAACTGGAGTTATTGCACCTTCTTTTTTCTCTATTGTCGCATACCAACGGAAAACTAACTGATAGTCTTTAAGGATGCCTTTTTTATAAAATCTGGCACCCTTACAGCGCATTTTCATATCATCTAAATTCAAATTACTTCCGTATGCTATGTAGTATTTCACTTAGATTACTCCTTATTTAAACTTTTTGATTAATTCCTCAGTGTACTCGTAAGCTTCTTTTAAAACCTTTGTATCTAGATCTTTTTCCTTGTATCCTTTCTTTATTCTTTTGTAATATTCGTCATCGGGAAGGTTCGGATAATCCATTCTACAAAATCTCTTTTTTATGTAAACCATACACTCTATGACTTCACCGCTATCCATCTTTACGTTTATATTTTCTTTAATGTAGCTCGGTGGATTGATACGTACTCCCTCAAAGCCATCTAGATTTGCTTCATCAACTTCATTAAGTCTGTATACACCAACGGGAGTCGCATGTCCTACTGCTGGTTCGATTGTGGCAAATGTCCAAAAGACTAGCCGATAGCCTTCTATGACTCCTGCTCCAACGTAGATAGCGGAAGGACATCTCTTTTTCATTTGCTCTGCCTGTAAATTACTTCCGTATGCAGCATAATATTTCATAGTTTACTCCTACTAACTTATGTATATTATTCTATATTATTTTACATTATTTCTTAGCATAATAAAACATAACTAACAACATGGCGATTTATGATATGAATTTTAATGCTACACCTATGCGAAAATTTATATATATTTATATGCTATCTTAACACCCTACAATAAAGCATAGCTAGCAATGTAGTGGTTTATGAGATGAACATCTATGAGTAAATTAGTATATATTATATGTCGTTTTATACCCTATAAGGTACAATTTGCTTATTTATAGTTAATTTATACCCGATTAGGTATAATTTTATGTAAAAACCTTGATGATACACCCGAACGGGTGTAAACTTATTTTATGAATGAAATAGCAAAATTTATAAAAGAAAGCAGAAAAAAAGCTGGATTAACACAAAAAGAATTTTCCTTACGTTCTGGTTTAGGTCTAAGGTTTATACGAGAACTTGAACAAGGCAAGAAAACTGTTCGTATGGATAAAGTGAACCAAGCACTCGCTATGTTTGGAATGCACGCCGTACCAGGTAGGAAACCAAAGCCAACGATTGAAATTTAAAATCGTTCAATTACATGTATATAACATGTTCAGTGGGACTTTAAATAAAACCTATACTGGTTACAGTTTTGAGTATGACAAAAACTATTTAGATTCTGATAAATGCTCTCCTATATCCTTAATTAATCTGGTGACTTGTAGTTATATACTGGTTTAATTACTTTTATTATTTCTACTGTATCGCCTATATTTTCCATTATTTCTTCAATAGGTTTATATGCCGAGGGAGCTTCGTCTAGAGTTGCTTTCGAGATTGAAGTTGTATATATCCCTTCCATCGCTTCTCTGTATTCTTTCATACATAAAGAGTCCATTGCACGCCTTCTAGAAAGAACTCTTCCCGCACCGTGTGGCGCTGACTGGTTCCAATCTTTATTTCCCTTTCCTATACAAATTAAGCAACCATCTCTCATATTGATTGGGATGAGTAACTTTTCTCCCTTCTTTGCTGATACTGCACCTTTTCTAAGCATCATTTCTTCGGTATCGACATAGTTGTGTATGGTGGTAAATTGTTCAACAACATCAAGATTCATGCCTTGGACTATAACGTCTACAATGGCTTTTCTATTGATAGTTGCAAATTGTTGAGTTAAATGCATATCAAACAAATATTCTTCCATAAGGCCATCTTCTACATACGCAAAATCTTTTTTAGGGATATTTCTTTCTAACTCGTCTTTTGCTACTAAAATTTCTGCATCACTAGCGCCAGATTGCCTTAATTTTCTAATTCGATTTTTAATATCGACTTCAGCTTTATCCTTTATCCTTCGATACGCCTCTTTTTGATAGTATTCTGCGACTTGTGTCCCTAAGTGTCTACTTCCTGAGTGGACAATAAGGTATAGATTACCTTCTTCATCTTTATCAACTTCGATGAAGTGATTTCCACCACCTAAAGTACCAATGCTATATCTAGCTCTATCAATGGATACGTGATTTTTGCAATTAAGTTTTGTTAAGTCAATAAGACTTTCGTATTCGTGGTGAGAACTCCGTATAGATCTTCCTGAAGGTACCTTTTTTCTAACAAGTCTATCTAAGGCTATAAAATCAATTTCTTTATTGCTTAACTTAGAAACTTCCATTCCACAGCCAATATCTACTCCTACAAAATTAGGAACTATTTTATCGACTATAGTCATAGTTGTCCCTATTGTACATCCAAGTCCTGCGTGTACATCTGGCATGATTTTAATCTTTGATTTTTTAAACAGTTCAGAATCACATACTGCTTTAATATCTTTTAAAGCATTTTCATCCACATTGTCTGTGTAAATTATAGCCGTGTTGTATTTCCCTTTTACTTCTATCATTATCTCTCTCCATTATTTTTGTACAACAATTAAATACTAGCATATTGCTAGTAAAGGGTTCAAACATAGTACAGTTTCAACTAAAATCTAAAGTGTTTCGAGGGTCTATTTATCGCCCGACTTACTATGATAACTAACAAATCTAAAGTGCTTCCGTCTAAAATTGAAGGCTTTTTACTTGCTAGCTTTTGATTAAAACTCTATTTCATCAAATAAATCTTTGTGTTTTCCGTTTACAAGATAAAAAGCAAGCGGTGTTCCTAGTGGTGCATTAAAAGTATATGTTTTTCCACCTTCATACTCTTGTTTGTCTATTAGGTTCTTCCACTCACCTTTAGGAAGGTGAATGGTTTTTTCATCTGCATCAGATTCCATTACTGGAACTACATAAATTTCATCACCTAACATAAAGGAATATAAGTCTTTATGATTTGAAAAATCATTTGAGTTATAAAAGTCAGGACGCATAACTGGAATACCTTTATTTGCTTCTTCCATGCAGAACTTAATATATGGTTTTAATGCTTTATGTAACCTAGCTAGTCTCCCTACTGCTTTTACGACATTATCGTCATATGGTTGAGTGTTTAGTTCTGGTCGTATGGTTTCGTGAGAACGAAGCAGTGGTGAAAATGTATTCATTTCCATCCAGCGAATAAATATCTCTTCGTCTCTTCTCAAAGATGCAAAACTTATAAATCCCCCAATGTCGCTATGTACAGCAGACATACCCGAAAAACCTAAATTAAATGTTGCAGGGAGAACACATCCCATACCATAATCAATACTAAAATCAGTATGTTGATCTCCGTTCCACATTATAGTTGTATATTTTTGTGCGCCGTTATATCCAGATCTAGTAAAGAAAAATACTTCCTTTTGTCTCTCGTGACTATCTACTGCTTCTCTATTTATTTTTGCCCATATGGTTGGCCAAATATTATGAAGCTCTTTTGCATCGCCATTATGTAACACTGCATCAAATGGTAAATACTCTCCAAAATCTGCCATATATCCATCAATACCAAGATCTAACATATTTTCTTTTATGATAGTTTCTTTAAGGTATTGAACCATCCCTTCATTTGTTAAATCCATCATCGCAGCATAGAATGTAGTGGACTTTATGTGATATATATCCCCATCTTTATTTTTAACTAAATATCCTTTTTCTTTGCATTCATTGTACATAGGACCATCTTTTACAAGATATGGATTAATGTATCCTAAGAATCTAACTCCCTTTTCTTTAAGCTTAGCTATTTCTTCTTTTAAATTGGGATATCTAACTTTATCTTGTGACCAGTTCCAATACACTTGAGAGCCAGCAGCAGTAACTTTTTTACCACACCAATCTTGACACCATACACCACATACAGGTACACCTTGATCTATCATAGATGTTGCTTTTTCTACTACTCTTTCAATTCCCCCTTGAACGCCTATTATCATCCCATCATATGCCCAATCGGGTAGATACTCTCTATTTTCTATATCCTTATTTAAAAGCATATTTACTTCTTTGAAGGAATCGCCATAGAATATAGAAAAACTTCTTGGACACTTTTCAAAGGTATATGTGGAATAACTTTCATTTTGAAAATCACTTTCTCCATAAACATCAACATCAAACCTTATCGCATACTTTTCACTAGACATAAATGTAGTCATAGGTGCATATGTTACGATATCTTTATGCTCTCTTGGCTTATATGGAAGGAAGTTAAATATGGTCTTTAGTACTATCGGTTTAATTTTTATATGCTCAGATACAAGATTTTTTACCTTTTCACCTTTTAAATTAAGTTGTCTAAACTGCTCCCCACCACCAAATATACCTTCACTTTCAGTAGATGGAAATGTTATACGATATGCTGTGTCTTTATTTGCATCTAAACTAAATACCAAAATATCATCTCTTGCTGTTATTTGAACATTTACGCTAGTTGAATCATTTGTAAAGGTTAACTCTATTTTTTTACTATCTTCTGAAATAACCGAGACATTATACAACAGAACTAACTTTTTAACTTTAGCTTTAAATTTAAAAGTGCCATGTATATAGCTATGTTTTGTATCCCAATCCACCCCACTAATAAAGGGGGCTTCTTTAGAATGATTAAAAACTAATCTATCTTTATACGTAAGACTAATACTATCTCCAACTCTATTAATGCGCATACCTACTCCTATAATCTCTATGTTTTTTTAGACACAAATCTAAATTAGATAATTTCTGTATTTGTAAGACGGGCAAATATTTCAAATGCTTTTGTAAAGTCTCCATACGCCATTGAAAGATGGTGTGCAGTTCCAGAATATACTAGTTTATCAAGGACATTTTTTAATCCATTATCAAAAATACATTTTGCATATGTACCTGATAATTCTTTATCCATATGTATTGCTTTACCCGTTTCTTGGAATATCCTATATTGCCCATTAATGCTATCTAACCTTGCTACATGGACATTTCCTGACTTCATAACAAAACCTGCAGTCACTCCTTTACCACCAGCAAAATATGTATCCAAAGTAGGCGTACAAATCCCATCACATAGTGAACTAGGAGCTACGCCACAATGCCACATCAAAGCATAACCTTCATTTAAATTAACTTGTGATAAATCTGCCATAAAAGGTGTTTTTGCTCCTATAGCTTTATGACAAAGCATAGTAAGCCCACAATCTATATCGCCTTCGCAAGCTAATATATATCCTTCATCTTGAAGTATTGACATTGCAGCGCAAGGTGCTATTGAAAAGCCTGCTGCAAACTCTGGCCAACATCTAATAGCTAATACATCTAGGCCTTTATCTTTGATAAAATTCTCAATTTTGGATGCAAGAATTGAGGTTTTAGATACCTGTTCACTTGTTACGCCCTTTGTATTAAAGGTAGAGTTAATCTTATTTTCATAGTATCTAACCCTCTCTATATCTTCTTTATACCCAAAAACTTCTGACAGTTGATAGCTATCTACTAAACAGCCATATTTTTTATATAACCCAAGTTCACTAACTCCTACATTAAAAAATCCGTGCGCTCTAGAGCCTAGTATTCCTACCTTTGCTTCCTTTAAAACCTTAATCATACGGATAGCATCTAAAAAGTCTTGATCGATTTTTTCACTCACGATATATGTATAGTCAGCATATCCGCTCTTGGTTAGATTAGATGCGTTTAAGTTGACGCCACAAACTGAATTTAATCTAATTTTTCCACCATCATATGGAAGCTCAGGGAGTCCCCATAATAAAATAGGTTTATCACACCATTTTTTAATTTCCAGTATAAGATGTCCTAAATGAAACGTTCCCGATATTACAGCAATAGCATCTACGAGATTTTCAGCAAAATACTTTCCAGCTTTTATAGCCTCTTCAGATTCTATCACCACTTCTTTTACAGGATAAAGGTTAATACTTTCATCTTTTTCGAGATCTTTTAATATGCCTTTATATATTTCTCCTGCTGCTTTAAAATCAAAAGTGTTTCTAACTAAACATACAATACCTAAATTAATTTTTTGTTTCATGATACCACCATCTTCAAATATATTTTTAATTTTTGAAATATTTTTTAAGTGCTTTAGTGAGACTTTCCTCGGTATATTTTTTAGGATTATTATTAAACAGTGGATGATAAACACATTCCTTTACAAGTTTTCCTACATCTACACATCCTAAATCTTTTAATGTTGTTTTTAGATTAAATTTCTTTTTAAGGCTTTCTATCTTATCTACCATACCATCAACATTTTTAAAACCTAAATCTTTAGCAAGAATATTAAGTCTTTTATCTTCTTCTGCATTTTCTTTTAAGAAAAACCCTAGAGTGAAAGCACAAGCTTCGCCATGTGGCACATCAAACTGATTGGATATAGCATAGCTACAAGCATGTACAGCAGCTGTCCTTGTAGGAGCAAAAGCTAGTCCTGCATATACTGACCCTAAACTCATGGCTTTCCTTGCCTCAATATTATTTTCATCGTCATATGCTTTTTCAATGTTATTAATTATTAACTCCATAGATTTTTTTGCATACATATCAGTAATGGGTAGATGATTTACATTCCAAAACGCTTCAAGTGCATGTGAAAAAGCATCTAGACCTGTAATAGCAGTTGTGTATTTAGGCACGCTTAGTGTTAACATGTAGTCTATTATAGCTAGAGTTGGGTAAAAATTATTGCTAACTATTGGAGATTTAACTTTAGCATCTTCATCAGTACAAACTGATACAGATGTGACTTCCGAACCCGTTCCTGATGTAGTAGGAACAGCTATTAGTGGAATTTTTTTAGATGTAAATGTTTTTGTTTTATAAAAGTAGTCTTTTGCATCTCCATCATTAACTGCAAGTGAACAAGCAAATTTAGCTAAATCAATTACCGAGCCTCCACCCACTGCAACAACAAAATCAGCACCTACTTCTTTTATACGTTCACTAGCCATAGTAACTTCTTTAAGTAGCGCATTAGGAGACACTCCGCCAAAAACACTCACTATTTGTTTAGAGTCATTTACTATATCATCAGCTATTCCACTTGATATAAAGTATTTACTTGTAATCAATACCCCTTTTTTATACCCATAACTACTAATAGCTTCAGGTAGCCTCTTTATTGCTCCTTTTCCAAACATTAACTTTACCGGCTCTTGATATTCAAAAAAACTCATATTTAACCCTCAATCCTAACTCTTATTTATTTAAACATAATCTTACATTTGAACAACTCACTTGGCATTAATAATCCAACTCGTCACTCCACTCTTCTAATGACGCCCAAAACGTCAGATATTTTATTTAAAATTTTTGTCTTCTATTTTTACAACTTCTTTTGCAGCGTTAGTAAGCCAAGTTTTTCTCCAATCTTCTAAATCTTGTAAATAGTCAGTGTTTAAAAAGGCTTCTACCATTTGTATTCCCATCTCAGGTGCGACTACCCATCCACCCATACATAAAACTTGGGCACCATTGATAGCTCTTGCCATCTTTGCTGTATAAACACCTTCACAAACAACAGCACTAACTCCCTTAAACTTATTCGCTACAACACACATCCCTGCGCCTGTTCCGCAAATTAAAATAGCTTTATCATATGTTTTATCTTGAATTTTAGGAGCAACATCTGATGCAACTTGATAATATGGATGTACTTTATTAATATCGGTTGTACCCAAGTCATCAAATTCAACGCCCTTCTCAATTAAATATTGTTTAATTGATTCCTTTAAATTATATCCTGACTTATCTGATCCTAATGCAATTTTCATATTTTACCGTCCTCTCGTATTCGCATATTATGTACTATTATTATACACCATATTCTTCCATGCGCGCATGAAACATTAGTTAAATCTTGCCACTTTTATGGCATTTAGTCAATATTGGCTACCTTAGGACTAACTGTTGGACTGTAAGACTAACCAAGTAGAAAAAGTCTTTCTACTGTCTTAAAACTGGCAATTGAAGACTTTTACACTATGAAAACATTGAATTAAACAGCCACCCCCCACCTCTCCTTACTCTATAAACTGATATTAACCGAAGCCCTCATCCGACAGCCTACTTACTATGAAAACTAAGATAAAAATAAATGGTAAATTGATTTTTGGATATGACAAAGCCAAGCAAAACGCTTGGCTTATCATCTTTAGTTATGTACTAAAGGAGGGAGGTTGGGAAAAATCTGTTAAAATTACTTTTTACTAATAATTAGTCGATATCAATCTTTGTAGATTCAATGACCTTTTGTTTTTCTTTTGGAACAGTTACACTTAACACGCCGTTTTCATACTTAGCCTTAATGGTTTCTTTATCAACATCGCCTACATAATAGGTTCTGCTGCAAGTGTATGCACGTTCACGTCTCAAGTATCTACCTTCATCTTTTTTGCCTTTTTCTTCTGAAGCAGCTCTTTCAGCTTTAACTGTCAAATAGCCATTCTCTAAATCGAGAGTTAAGTCTTCTTTGTCATATCCTGGAACATCGATTGCAAGTTCATATTTATCACCTAAATCTTTAATATCAGTCTTCATTCCAGTTGCAACAAATCTGTCATAAGCTACAGGCTTAAAGAAACTATCAAATACATCATCAAAGAAATTATCAAATCCTCTTGTTACTAAGTTTTTCATATTATCATTCTCCTTTTTATTTTATTTTCGTCTTGGCAAAATGCTTTTGTTTTGCTAGCACTCTACCACTCCGACTGCTAATATTATAACACATACAGAATATTTGTCAACAAAAAATCCGACTTTTTCATCCTTTTCTAAAATCCCATTAAAAATCAAGAGTTTCGCTATTCTATCCACATAAAATTAAAAGATGCCATCTGGATTTAATAAAAATTGCAATATCTTTGAAAAGAAATTTATGTAATATTGTTACATTGAGAGAACTTTAATTCCTAAATCCTTTGTTGAATAACACTATAAAAATGCGAGCAAAACCAAGAGTAAAACTTTAATACCTAAATCCTTCATCAAATTATCTTATTAGTCCTTGCTAAAATATGTGCTATTAAAACTGTACTCAATCCTTAGGTGTTCCTCAACTTACCTACCACCATCCCTACTACTATGACAACTAACTTTATAATCCTTACCTGAATGCGCTAGTTATTTTTGTTTTACTAAGTTTTGTTATTATGTTATACTCATTTAGCAAAAAACTTAAATAAAGAGTTGATTACATATTGTAGTTAAAGGCCTTTAAATGTGGAGAGATGTCCGAGCTGGCCGAAGGAGCACGACTGGAAATCGTGTGCACCTCAAAAAGGTGCCGTGGGTTCAAATCCCACTCTCTCCGCCAAAACCCTATCTATTAGGGTTTTTTTATGTCTTTTATCATATCCCCGTCGAATTCGACGGGTTTAGAATTTGGGCAGGAAGTAATGCATTTACTTTAGCCCCCAAAAAGTTGAACGGTATAAAACAACTTATAGGGGGCAAATTAGTTTTATTATTTATACTTGTTTTTCTATGGTTTAATTATTTTTTACCACTTACTTGCTTTGCTTTTCTTTTTTCTTTTACAAAACCAACAGTAAAATATACTCCGATGGTTATGCCTACACCACCCATTATGCTTAAGAGGAAATACAACCAGAGAAGATCGGGCTGTTTAGTTTCGGGAACTGCTGTCACAATTGAATCCCATCTTGCTACTAATGACACATCATCTGCAGATAGGAATGTGTTGCCGTCTTCAACCCTTTGATCTCCGTTATACCAGCCAGCAAACTCATACCCTTCTCTTGTAGGAGCTTGGGGTAAAGCTATTGCAGTATCATATGTTACCGTTGTTGGGGCTATTGCATCAGCTCCGCTATAGTTTGAATAGAAATTCAATGTATATGTATTTGCCTCATAGTTAGCTAAAATCTCAAAGCCACCTGCATAGTCAAATACCGTTTCTTCTGTTATGACAGATTCCTCACTAGTGCTACTGTCTTTATATATCCAATTTTTCAATGTGTGCCCTTGCTTTACATCTTTATATGTTTCCTCTAATAATTCTAAAGTTTCATATTCTTCACCAAGCGGTATATTGATACTCGAAAGCATATTGTTTAAATTAGTATCTGATATAAAAGATGCTATATCCACAAGTTCTGCCCATTTAGCATAAAGGACTATATTTTCGGCAGGCATAGTGGTAGCAACATATTTTTCAGTGAGAGACATATCTTTATACCATCCCATAAATGCATATCCTTCTTTTATGGGATTTTCAGGAAGAACTACAGGGTATTCATAACCTAATGTAATAGCGTTAACAACTGTGCCACCGTTAGCGTTGAAGGTGATTTGGTATCTGTTAGTTGAATACTGTGCAACTACTGTAAGCGGTCCCATTATATTTGAAAAATCTGCTGGTGCCCACTCACTAAATGTATGTCCTATTCTTGATGGAGTTGCTGGCGCAGTCGCACTAGAACCGTATGCTACTTCTTGTGGTTCGCCTATAGTGCTTCCATCATAGTTCTTAAATGTGACTGTATATTTATTCGTGACACTTGTATAAATTGGTCTAAATGATATATCCTCACTAATCGTTTCAGGAACAACCTTATCCCATCTACTAAAAGTATATGTGAATTCTTGTGTTCTTGCTTTTGCTGGATAAGCTGGCTCCACTATTTCTGAACCATAATTAACTGTTTTTGTTTTTAATACTGTTTTTTCATCTGCATCATAAAAGGTATATGTATATTGGTTAATACTATATTTTGCTTTAACTACAAGATTATTTACAATATTTTCAAAAGTCTTATCCCAACCTATAAAGCTATAACCTACTCTATTAGGATCTGCTGGAGCAATTGCACCACTGCCGTATTCTACATTTTGAGTTTTTAAAACACTTTCGTTATAGTCTTTGAAAGTCACTGTATATTTATTTTTTGTTTGTGTATATACTGCAGCGAAGGTAATGCTTTGACTAATTGTTATAGGAACCTCTTTATCCCACCTAGCAAATGTATATGTAAATTCTTGCGTTCTGGCTTTTGCAGGGTTTGCGGGTACGGTTATCTCTCCACCATATTTAATATTTTGGCTGTTATATTCCTGATTCTCATTAATGAATGTAGCCATATATATATTTCTGGTGTAATAGATTTTTAAAGTAAGACTTCCATTTGCTTCAATTATTCCGTATGTATTAGAGTTTGTAGAGGCATAGGCAAAGCCTACATATTTATTTTCAAAATCAACAACCGACACGCTTGTATTTGTTGTTCCTTCTAGATTCTCGGTAACATCTAAGGTATAGTCATCATCTTCTAGATTTTGCTTATAGTATTCAACCTTGTACTTAGTATTAGTATTGGCATTCCACTTTGCATATAGTGTTGTATCAGTTGCGGGCATCTTTAGGTTAGTGAAATCAAACGCATTTTCAAATGTTTCATTATCAGTATACCAATCGATGAATGTATATCCTATTCTTGTTGGCGCTTCAGGTTTTATAACATTTGTTCCATAGTTTGCGGTTTTTGCATCAACGTTAGTTCCACCGTTACTATTAAATGTAATGGTATATAGGTTAACTACATATTTTGCTGTGACTGTAGTAGCTTGTGTGATATTTGAAAAGCTCTTATCCCAGCCGTTAAATGTATGACCAGTTTTTGTTGGATTTAGGGGAGCAGTCGCACCACTTCCATATGCTACTCTTTCAGTTTTAAGAGTAGTTCCCCCTTCATCACTTAAGAATATTACGTCATAGCTATTTATTGCTACCGTATATGTTGCAGTTATTGTAATATTTTCTGCTGGTATTGTCGCAGGTATAGCTTTATCCCAACCATCAAAAGTAAATGTGTACTGTGCAGTTGCTGGTTTGGTAGGATTTGCAGGTAAGGTAACATTTGCACCATACTTTTTGTCTTGACTATCATATTCTTCACCGTTATTTATAAACGTAACGATGTAATAATTTCTGTTATAGTATACTTTTAAAACAAGTTGCTCATCTGCTGTAATTTTTCCTGAATGTACAGAACCTGCAGTTACAATACAGTTAAATCCTGGGTACCTAGTTTCGTAATGCGTAACTGTGGCTATAGTATCAGTTGTCCCAGTTTTATTAGATGTAAAATACAAACTATATTCATCATTATCTATATTTTGTTGATAATATTGGATAGTGTATTTAGTATTTGTCTTTGCATCCCACTTAGCATAAAGGGCTGTGTCAGTTGCGGGCATATTTAAGTTAGTGAAATCAAACGCATTTTCAAATGTTTCATTATCGACGTACCATCCCCCAAATGTATATCCTAGCCTTGTAGGTACTGCTGGTGCAGTTACTAAAGTGTTATAGTTTTCAGTTATGGGATTGACCGCATCTCCACCTCTGCTATCAAAGGTAATGGTATATGAGTTGATGGTATATGTTGCTTTAATTGTAATATTAGACGAGATTGTTGAAAATGCCTTATCCCAATTGAATGTATACCCTGTTCTTAATGGCTCTTCGGGAGCAATTATATCCCCACCATAATTAATCGTTGCAGTTTTTAATACAACATCCTCGGTATCATTTAAAAATGTATACGTGTATTGCCTTACCACAGATGTATATATTGCCTGGAAAATCATATTTTCTGCTGGCATTGCATTTGGAATATTTTGATTCCATTTACTGAATGTATATGTGTATTCAGCAGTCGAGGCTTTGGTTGGAGTTGTTGGGCTAGATATATGTGCGCCATATCTTAAATTTAGCACACTATGTTCGTTACCTTCGTTAATAAATGTTGCTTTGTAATAATTTCTTTTGTAATAGACTTTTAGGGTAAGTTGTTCATCTGCAGTAATTATTCCACTCGTCAAAGTATTAGGAGTTACAGTGTATGTAAAGCCTACATATTTATTTTCATAATTTGAAAGAGTGGCTATTGTGTCCGTTTCGCCTTCTTTAATTTCAGTATGATTAGCCACCAAAGTATACTCATTAGTCCCTACATTTTGTTGATAGTATTGGATAGTATACTTAGTATTTGTGTTTGCATCCCATTTAGCATAAAGTGTAATGCTTTCTGCTGGCATCGGCGTGTTAAACACATATTTAACTGAAAATGATTCATTATCTTTATACCATCCTTTAAAGGTATATCCTAGTTTTGTAGGTGCTTCAGGCTCGGTTACTGTAGTGTTATAATCTTGCGTTTTTGCGATAACATTGGTCCCACCTCTACTATTAAATGTAATGGTATATGAATTAATTACATACTTAGCTGTAACTGTAGTCGCTTGTGTGATATTTGAAAAGGCCACATCCCAACCATCAAAGGTATAGCCAGTTTTGGTTGGGTCAATTGGAGCAGTTGCACCTTTTCCATATTCTACATCCTCATTATGTAGAACAGTGGTACCATTATCATCATAAAATGTAACATTATATTTTCTTATTGTTCGATTATATAGAGCAGTTATTGATAAACTATTTGCAGGCATTGTTATACTAGCAGGATCAGGATCCCACCCAGCAAATGTATATGTGTATTGTGCATCTTCTCCTTTTTGGGGGTCTGCTGCTGGTTTTGATATAGTACCTTGATATTCGACTTGTTTAGGTACGTCATATGTAGCGCCGTTGTTTATAAAAGTTACGGTATATGAATTTCTGTTGTAATAAGCTTTCAATATTAGTGAGCCATTTCCTTCAATCGTGCCAGAAATCTTTGTATCAGCAGTTACAGTGTATGTAAAACCTGCGTATTTATTTTCATAATTTAATATGTGCGCTGTTTCGCCTGTTGTTCCTGTTTCATTCTGCGTATCACTTCCCTCAAGTGTATAATAACTACCTCCTAAACCTTGTTTAAAGTATTGAATAGTGTATGCAGTATTTGTATTTGCCTCCCATTTAGCATAAAGTGTAATATTTTCAGCAGGCATCGGCGTATTAAACACATATTTAACTGAAAATGATTCATTATCCTTATACCACCCTTTAAAGGTATATCCAGTTTTATCAGGGTCCGCTGGTGGATTTACTGTAGTGTTATAATTTTGCGTTTTTTCTTCAACTGCGGTCCCACCTCTACTATTAAATGTAATGGTGTATGAATTAATGGTATATTTTGCTGTTACTATAGTCGCTTGTGTTATGTTTAAAAAGGGCACATCCCAGCCATCAAAGGTATAGCCAGTTTTGGTCGGGTCAATTGGAGCAGTTGCTGCACTTCCATATTCTACGCTTTCAGTTTTAAGAGTCGTTCCCCCTACATCACTTAAAAATGTTACATCATAGCTTTTTATATTTGCTGTATAAGTTGCATTAAACGTTAAATTGTTTGCTGGCATTGTCATACCGGTAGGATCAGGATCCCACCCCGCAAATGTATATGTGTATTGTGCATCAGTATTTTTTGTGGGGTCTGCTGCTGGTTTTGATATAGCACCTTCATATTTGACTTGTTTGGGTGTGTCATACGTAGCGCCATTGTTTTTAAAAGTCGCAGTATATGAATTTCTATTATAATAAGCTTTTAATATTAGTGAGCCATTTCCTGCAATTGTGCCAGATAGTATAGAATTTGTATTTGTAAAAGTAAAACCTTCAAACATGGTTAGATAGTTCTTTAAATATGCCTTCTCCCCAGTTGTTCCTTGCTGATAACTATAAGTATATCTTTCATAATTACCTGTTAAACTTTACTTATAGTATTCCTCCGTATATTTAGTGGTTGTATTTGCAGTCCACTTAGCATAAAGGGTAATATTTTCAGCTGGCATCGTACTAAACATATATAGACTTGAAAACGTTTCGTTATCGGTGTACCACCCTCCGAACACGTATCCAGTTCTCGTAGGCTCGGTCGGTGAAGTTACTGTAGTGTTATAATTTTGCGTTTTTTCTTCAACTGCGGTCCCACCTCTACTATTAAATGTAATAGTATATTGGTTGATGGTATATGTTGCTATTACATCCGTATCGGTTACAATACTTGAAAAATCAGGAGCCCAAGCTTTAAATGTATATCCCGTTTTTATTGGGTCTATTGGAGCTTTTGCACCTTTTCCGTATTCTACTTTTTGGGTATCACCTATAGCAGATCCACCATCTTCCGTTAAAAATCGGACATCATATTTTCTTATGGTTGGTGTGTATGTTGCATTAACTTTTACTTCGTTTGCTTGCATTGGATTACCAACGGGATTAGGATACCATCCAGCAAACATATATGTGTACTGTGCATCTTGCGGCTTCGTTGGTGTCGTTTCCGGAATATATGTTATAGTAGCACCATAGGTTACTTGTTGAACTTCTCCATATTGTACACCTTCATTCATAAATTTTAAATTGTATTTTCTTCTATTGTAATATGCTTTCAAAATTAATGAACCATCTCCCTTAATTTCCCCTGATAGTATAGACCCAGTGGAGATATATTGATAACCTGTATACTGATCAAGATAGTTTGTTATATAAGCCATTTCCCCCGTTGTTCCCTTTCGGCTAGTGTCCGTGTTCTCCTGATAATCACCTGTTAGGTTTTGTAAATAATAGATAATCGTGTATGAAGTGTCTGTATTTGCATTCCACTTTGCATAAAGGGTAATATTTTCCGCTGGCATCCTATCAAATATATAATTATCTTCAAATGTTCCATTATCCGTATACCACCCACCAAAGGTATATCCAGTTCTCGTAGGAGGCGTCGGTGGAGATACTTGAGTGTAATATCTTTGTGTTTTTGCATCAACAGTAGAACCACCTCTACTATTAAATGTAATGGTATATGAATTTCTGTTATAGTAAGCTTTTAATACTAGTGAGCCGTTTGCTAAAATTGTCCCAGATAGTTCAGAATTAGTGTCAGTATATGTAAAGCCTGTGTATCTATTCATATAATTTGATATATATGCCACTTCTCCTGTTGTCCCTTCTAGATACTCTGTATACGTACCAGCCCTTATATAGTTAACACCATCTAAGTCTTGCAAGTAGTATTCAATTGTATATGCTGTATTTGTACTTGGTGTCCAATGAGCTGTATACTCTCTATGCCCTTCACTGCCAGCTGGAATGGTTACTGGTTTATTGTTTTCTCCAACCAAATCGGTTCCACTCCAGCCAGCAAAGGTATAGCCCTCTTTTGTTGGATTATTGATTATATAATTAGCATTTCCCCTGTAAGTTGAGGGGTTTTGAGGGTAATTATCTCCTCCATCCATATTGTATGTAATATTATAGGTGTTATACCGCCAATTAGCTGTATATGATTTAGGTTCAATATTAGTTACATCAAAAAACACATGTTTATTGTTGCTGCCTGAAAGCCCAGTTCCAGACCAGCCCGTAAACTCATATCCTTTTCTAACAGGTTCTTTTAATGATATTTTATTATCACTATAAACATTAAAACCTAGAAACGTTCCATAATTTAGCGTTAAGGTCATATCTGCTGTAGGATCTGCAAAAATCTTTTCTTTAATCCCTGGCTCCTTCCATATATTGGCAGCTTTATATGTATCGACGCTTCCACTTGGCACAAATATTTTAGCATTCGGATCGGTTAGTATCGGAGAGTCCCTAAAAACATATGTCTGTTGTAGTGTTGTCGGAGTATTACGTCGAAAAGTTATTGCAGTTAAATTTTTACAATCTTCAAAAGCCCCTCCAGCCATCCCCAATATATTTGTGACACTACTGGGGATAGTAATATGAGATATAGATGTCCCTTTAAAAACAGCACTGTTTATTTTTAGTAAATTATCAGGTAGTACAATCTTATTTATAAGAGTGCACCCCGCAAAAAGAAAGTCTTCTAACTCGTTAATACTATTTGGTAAAATTACCTCTTTTAATTTATCACAGTCCATAAAAGCCCCTCTTCTTAAAGAAGTTCTTGCTGATAAATCTACTGAAGTTAGATAATTATTACCGTCAAACGCATAAGGACCTATTGCGATATCTTGATTAGCTAATAATTGGGATACAAGTGTGCCATGTGGTTTGTTAGCTGGATAATAAAGTAGTACACTCATATTTTTATTAAATAGAACACCATCGGAAGATGCAAAGTTAGTGGCATTTGACGCTATATTTACTGCTTCTAATACACGACAATTACCAAAAGGTCTCTCGTTTATATGCGGTTGATATGCTTCATATGGCGAAACATTCAAACCACTTGGAAGATTAATTTCCTCTAGGTAATAGTTGTTTGAAAAAGCATACGAAGCTATCTGTGTAATATCTGCTGATACGGTATACGTCTTTCCAAACTTGCGTGCTGGATAACATACTAACGATTTAACTCCATCTTTATTTTTGTATAAAACACCATCAACGGAATAGTACTTTGAATTTGCATCTGTTTCTGTTATGGTGATACTTTCAAGTAAACTATTTTTTCGAAATGTCACTTCCAGTCCAATTCCTGAAAAATCCACCGCATCGGCTACGCTTGATGGGATTGTTATATGTTTTAACCCATTCACATCATCTAAAACATAGAGGTTATAAAATCCTTGCACCGGTCTAGAACCATAAGTTTTAGGAATTGTAAGTGAAGTAACGGTTGGCAAGCAAGAGTAAACAGTACATGTATTATAATAGTCATCTATCCTGTAAGATAACCCATTTGAATCAGGTTCTGTAATTGTAATTGCTGCTTCTGCAGTTATTTTGGGTATTTGTATAGAAAATAATAACCCTAGTATCAGCAATAAAATAGCAATCAATATCATCGCTGATTTTATTATTGTTTTATTATACGACTTATCCATAGCTTAATCCTCCGATCGCAATTTGAACATTAAAAACTCAAAGCGAAAATATATCACTAACCGTGATAACATCCTAATTTAAGTCTAGCATAACCATTGAAAATTTCAATACAAAACACTTTAATAATAAATAACTTAATATTGAAAATTATTTAAACAAAAAACTGCCATTAACTAGCAATCTAAAACCTTCCAAACTTTTTTGAAAACTTGCTATATATCATGTCATCTATAGCTAATTATATTTCCAAAAACCCTATCTTTTATCCAACCTTGTTAAATGGTATAATGATTTTATATTACTTAATTTGAGGTTTCAGTATGGGAAAAACAAAAGCTAATTCGCTCGGTGCAAAAACTTGGACTGGTATTGTGATATTTGGTCTTGTTGGACAAATAGCATGGGTTCTTGAAAACATGTACTTTAATATTTTCATGGATAGAACAGTAACTCGCGATCCTGTTGCTATTTGGGTAATGGTCGCAGCTTCTGCTGTTGTCGCAACACTATTTACCCTTCTAGCAGGAATTTTTAGTGATAAACGAGGAAGAAGGAAGAAGTTAATTAGTATAGGCTATATCATATGGGGTTTTACCGTTATGATATTTGCAGCTATTTCTGTTGAAAATACAATGAAAGTATTTAAAATGGAACAGTCTAAAGCTATTACTTTTACAGTCGCTATCATTGTTTTTATGGACTGTGTAATGAGTGCTCTAGGCTCTACTGCAAACGATGCTGCTTTTAATGCTTGGATTACCGATATCACTGATGAAACAAATAGAGGCTCAACTGATGCAGTGCTCGCCATTATGCCACTACTTGCAACTGGTATTATTTTCGGTGCATTCGACTGGATGACACAAGATACTTGGAGATATCTAGATGGAACCGAAGGCGCTGCTTGGAAAGAAGGTGCTACACTAGTCACAAACGGTAATTGGGTAATGTTTTTCTTAATTATCGGAGGTCTTGTTTCGCTTGCTGGAGTAATAGGATTATTTTTAGTTAAGGATAGTAAAGACTTAAAACCTAACAAGGAGATTAGTTACAAAGATATCATTTATGGATTTAAACCTTCCGTTATGAAGGAAAATAAAAATCTATATTTTACATATTTAGCTATGGCTATTTCAGGAATAGCAAATAACACATTTATGCCCTATATCATTATATACATTGAAAGGACTCTTGGAATTCAAAACTATATTTTAGCTATAGCTATAGTTGGAGGACTTGCTGCTATTGGAAGCGTGGTTTTAGGTATCCTATACGATAAGTATGGAAGGCGCAAGTTTGTAATACCTATGTTTGTAATATACATTCTAGGAGCTGTACTTACTGTATTCGCTAGTCCCATTACATTTAAAAATGGGCCTACTCCACTATGGTCCTTTGCCATATCTGGATTTTTGCTGATGTTTGCTAGTTTAGGGCTTTCTTCTATTTTAGCAGCTTCTATTAGAGACTGGACGCCAACTGATAAAGTGGGATTATTCCAAGGAGTTAGGCTATCATTTATGGTGCTGATACCAATGGTTATTGGACCAATCTTTACAGTAATAATTACAAGGCTTGGAACACCGGCAGGTGTCGATCAATTCGGTGAGCCATTATATAACTATCCACCTCAAATGTTTGCCCTTGCTGCAGCCGTTCAGTTTATAAACTTACCAATAGTTCTTAAACTTAGAAAGTCATTAAAGGAAAACTTAATGTAATTCCTGTGAGAACAATAGTGATAGCATTTCATATCACTATTGGAGTTAACTTTAACCGATAAAACGTGTGGTTCTTTAACTTAGAAAGACCCTAAAGGAAAACTTAATGTAAAATCTTTCGGAACAAAATAATACCAGTAACAACACTTGGTTATTACTGGTATTTAAGTCAAACTTCCCGCGAGTTGAATCTTTTGTTACAACTCTTTCGTTTTTAGTTGTAATTTATTGTTTATTTTAGTCTACAATAGCTGAAAGCTTATTTACTATGCTAGGTAGATTTTGTTCTATATGTGCCATATCTCCATTCTCACCAACAAGAGAGTTTAGTTCTTCTAAAGCACTTTCTAAAACTTCTATTTTTACTCTGAACTTATATATCTCTTTTTCTTTCATTATTCCAGAGTAGTAGTATGCTGCGGATTTAATTAGGTTTTTTGCAGTTATGATGTTAAACCCTGCACGCAACTTCCCTGTTACAGCTCGTTTTAAATACCTAATTGCTTTTTTAACAAGTTTATTAGCTTCCTTGTCGGGTCTAATTCTTTTTAGAATAACGAGTAACACTGCACAAATAACTATTACTGCTACTAAGGCTAGTGGATATGTCCACCATAGTTCTGGAGGAAGCTCAGCTGGAATTGCAAGTATTAAATTATTCATCTCCCACCTCCTCTTCTTCTATAATATCATTTCCTATAGTATCACCAGAGGAACTAATCTCATGTACTCTACGAGATAGTGTAATTCCTTCTTTTTGGAATCTTGTAAACAATGCTTCTAAAAACGCATCACGCACACTCCAAAATTCAGAATTGTTTGCCCAGGCTCTAACTTTAAGCTCTATACCTAATTCAGATACCCCGAAAACCATTACTGCAGGAGCTGGATAATCTAAAATACCAGGTATGCCTTTTGCAACTTCATATATGATTTCCCTCACCTTTGGTATATCGCTTTTTGCAGAAATCATTAATGATGTATCCATTCTTCTTGTAGGTCTTTCGGAATAGTTATATAAGCTAGATCCAATAACTGCTTTGTTTGGTACTCTTATTGTAATATTATCCACCGATGTTAAAATCGTTGAGGTTATTTTTATTTTCTTAACTGTGCCTTCTACTCCACCTACGCTGATAAAATCATTTTCTTTAAAAGGTTTAGTAAATATCATAATTACACCAGCAACTAAATTAGATAGTATATCTTGCAGTGCTAGTCCAACTGCGAGCCCTGATGCAGCTATTATAATCACTATTTGCGTAGTATCAATATTGAATACATCCATTATGATAAAGAACAAAAACAGTGCAAGCATAGATGTTGCAAGGGATTGAATAAACGATGCAACACTGCCATCTATTTTAGACTTACTGAAAATAGCTCTTAAAATTAGCACTACTATTTTTATAACAACAATGCCAAACATTAAAACAGCAATAGCTTCTAAAATATTTACGCCAGTGCCTTTAAAAAAGCTAATCATTACTTGTTTAAAGTTTTCCATTAACGCCCTCCTTTATTTTTTTTTGCTGTCATTACTTTAATATATTTACTATAAAAAAGCAAAGATTTACACCTTACGCCATTAATATAAAGCCACTTGGTGTATCATTTCAGTTTTTAAACCACAACTTACAAGTACTTTGCCGTAGTTATCAATTCACAAGGTACATCTCTTCAGTTTTTAAACTACCATTTGAAAGTACTTATGCCATTACTTATGCCATTATAATAAAGTCTCACGGCACACATTCTCTGTATATAGAAAGTATTGTGTCTGGACTTATGCCATTATCAAAAGACACAAGGTACACAAATGGATTAATGTGTATATGTTAAGATTAGTGTATATCAAACTGATTTAGCTTCTTTTACTTTATCTAGAATATATGCCTTTATATCTTGAACCGCATTATTTTTAACGCCTTTTTTATCTAGAATAATTCTATATCCACTTTTCATTTCAACTATTATAAGACCGAGGATAGAATGTATTTTTTTAACATCTTTATATTCAAAAACACTAACCATCTTATTTACAGAATTACGCATAACTATTTCTTTTCCAAAATAAAATGACAATACAAAATCACCTGTTAATCCGTACTTTTTATATTGGCTTTGCATGCCTTTAGTCATAGAGAAGTTTGAAAGCGCTGCCATTATCGGAATCATAACAAGACCTAGTGCAAAAAATGCAATTCCCAGTAGTCTTAAGTTGTCATTTTTAACTAGATACATAACTCCTATTCCTATAAATAAAAGTATCACAAGTATATAGATTAATGATATTGGGAATTTAAAAGTATTAGCCCAGGCATATTTGTATAAAAACTTGGTTGAATATGTACTATCTACTATTACCCCAACACCTTGTTCTTTTTTGCTCTCCTCAAAGTTACTGGTGCCCTCTGAATCTTTATTGATTATCTTTTCATCACTTACATGCTCTACGGTTTGGTCACTCATTACGTTTTACCCCTAGTTAGTTAATATCATTTTTGTTCTTGAGTTGAGTTATTATATACCTTTTACAGTTAAAAGGCACTATCGCTAGTGCCTTAAACTGTTTGAAAGATAAGTTTGCTAGTTTAAATGCCTTTTTAAGCCTTTTAAACTTTTAATTATGCCAACCATCTTGGACGGCTTCTTCTACTTCTACGGCATCTTCTCTTGGCAGCTAGAGCTCTGATTACGAAGACTGCGATAAGAAGTACTACTGCAGCTACTAAAATGTAAACCCAAACATAGCTTGTGTAAACAACTACATAGCCACCATCGCCATTTACCGTTAAGTTAATAGAACCATCGGTTATATTAGAATTGTTTATACGTGTTTTATGTCCCTCAGCGTCGATGTAGTAAGCTCCTGTAAACAATGACTTTTTGATGTTTACATTGTTATACACAACTTTAATTTCTTTTGAATCTACTGGTGCTTCAGAAACATCAATCCTATATGCGCTGGTTATGTTATTAGCTGTGGTAAATGTGGCTGGGAAGAATTTATTTGCATCAACAGGTTTAACATCTATTGTTGTCTCTCCATCATATACACCTTTTGCAGTAAACTCACAAACATTGCTTGCGCTTGTGTTTAGGTCTCTCTTATACACCGTAAGTTCTAATGGCTCACATATGAACTCATAACAATCACTAACGCCTTCTGATGGTGTAATAATATATGTTCCTGCTTTGAGAGATTTGCAATCAGGCACAGCTGGAATTTGTTCTAAGTCACTTGCATCTTCTCCGTCTATAAAGCCTCTGTAGGACAGTGTAAATGGCTGTATTTCATTTTCTATTGCGACTTGCCTGTTAACAGAAACAAATAGAGGCACTTTTGTAATTATAAGCTCTGTAGGTCCTGCTATGTTATTTACTTCATAGTTAGGATTTTTAACTACTACATGGATTGGATATCTTCCTGGTTTAATTGCGCAACCTTCATCACCATAAGATAGTGAAACTACATTTTGGTCGCCATAAACAATTGCAGTTGTTGCAAAGTTCAAAGTTCTTTCTTTGCCGTTATAGATGAACTTATTATCTGAGCTGACTGCTACACCAATAGGCTTTTTGTTTATTGTTATAGTATCATTAACTCTTACTGGTAAGTAGTTTTTACTACCATTGAAGCTAGCGGTTACCGTGTGTGTGCCAGCTGGAGGATTTACTTTATTTGAGAAGGAGTATTTAATACTTGTAACTAAGTTAGAACCATCGCTTGCTGCTACTGATACTCTAGTTCCAAGTGGAACAAAGTTTCCATAAGTTTGAACTCTATCACCAATTAATTCTATTGTTGGTAGAATCTTATTTATACGCATTGTCTTGGTTTGAGTTCTAGTTCCTGCATACTCATCAGAAACTGTAACTGTAATCTTATATTCACCTGCATCAATTGCTTCATTAATTACATTATCCTCGCTATCTCTAATGGTTGTTGTTTTAGCAACATCACGTCCAGCGATTGTGGTTGAGATTTGTGGAAGCTTGGCTTCTCCATCAAAGAAATGCACTTCTTCTGGGATGTAAATCATTATTGGATAAATTATTGCAGCGGGTATTTCTACTTCATATGAATCAGCTGATAGGATATAGTTCATATTACTAATTCCCGTTATCGTCATCAAAACGGTTGCCTCTCCAACTGCTTCCGTATCTGCAAACCTAGCACTGAAATCTACATCCACTGCATCATCTCCTTGGATACCAAGAATGGTATAATGATCTGCGGTTAGATTCACAAAACTAACATCTAGATAGTCAGAATAATATCTTAAATCGCTTTCAACTGTAATTTCGGCTGGTACAATTGTTATCTTTGCAGTCTTCTCTACATCGGCTGGGTTAACTATATAGTTAGGAGAATCTGATACAAATTGAACGTTAAGCACAGATTCACCTATGTTAGTTCTTTCACCATAATAGTAAGAACCTACTACTATGCCATCTAAACCAACTGGGATGTTTTCTGCTATTATTTTCTGAGGTGTTGCATTATATGTAACAGTAGTGTTTCCATATACAAGATTGCTAAAGTCATATACTATCTTATTGATGACTAAATGAGCACTTAAATCTTCAATTACATTGTAGTTAGCATAATCGCCATTAAACTCTGCAACTACTACATAATCACCTGCTATCACCTTATCATTATTTAAATAGCTTACCGTCACTCCATTTGGTAGTGTGCCATCTATAGCTAGAGAATATACCTCATTATTGTAGTCAGCAATTAGACCATTAAATGTTATATTACTCATATCATATGTAGCTTTTTTCACTAGGATACCGAATGAAGTTTCTGCAGCTTTGTAGTTATATGTTTCAATAGCCTTTATCACTACATTTAATGCATTGCCTTCTGCTACCGTTTTGAAAGTATTATTTTGATATGATAATTCTGTTTCGCCATGGTTCAACGTTGCACCGGTAACTGTTTGTACGTCCCCAGTGTATGTAAAGTCTCTATTCACATCTGTTATATCAATAACTGCCTCAGCTTTATGCACGGTGATTGTTGTCGTTACGAGTGCCTCTTGGTAGTTATCTGTTTCTGCGGCATATAACTCAACGTTTAGTGCATTTCCTTCTGCTACTGTTGTAAATGTGTTATTAGTATACACAATGCTTGTTTCATTATGGTTTAGACTTCCACACTCAACTGTCTGCGAATTGCCCGTATATGTAAATTCAAGTGCGCTGTTATCAATTGTAATGTTTGTAGGAGCTTTATCTACATTTATTGTTACTATCCACTTATATCCTGAATATTGACCTAATCTATCTACACAGACTTCTAGTTGTAATGCTCTACCTTCTGCAACTGTTTTGAAGGTGTTGTTTTGATAATAGATTTGTTGACCTGGAGCACCTTTTGTCAAAATTGCACCACTAGTTATTTCTTGTATAGTACCATCATATACATACACATGGTTTTCAAAGAAACTTAAATCAACTTCTGGCATATTCTTTGTAACAATTATCACTATTGTTTGAGTGTAATAATAGTTAGTAGTTTCTTCGGCATAGATAAGTAGTTCTGCTTCATCTGCTTCTGCTTCCGTATGATATACATTGTTTGAATACGATACTGTCTGCTCTGTGTCAGCTACAGTTGCGCCGCTGTCAATTACAATTGGTAAATCTTCGGTGGCACCATTTTGGAAATACCTATATTTTACATTTGTTGTATCAATTACTTGTGTTGCCTTGCTAATATTGATGTCAAAAGATACGGGTGTAGCTGCTTTGTAGTTCTCTGTTGCAACTGTTGATAGTGTAACTGTTTGCTTACCACTTGTTGGTACACTTGTAAATGTATTATTTGTGTAGGTAACATCACACTCTTTATGATTTAGTGTCGCACCAGTAACTTCTTGTGTTTGACGATTATATACGTAATCTCTTACCACGTTACTTATATCAATAACAGATTCAGCTTTAGCTATGTTTATAACTACATCTACTATCCCCTCTAGATAGTTAGTGTTTTCTGGAACTTTGACGGTAATTGTTTTAGTTCCGCTTTCTGGGACATTTTTAAAGGTGTTATTTAAATACTGAATTTCACTGATATGGTTTCCTATTTGTTTATTGACGGCTCCAGTATTTACAGTCTGCACTTCTCCTGTATACGTATAGTCTTTGAGTATACCTTCGGTTTCAATTACGGTTACAGCTTTATTTACTGTAATAGTTACAACTTTTTCTGCTCTTTCATAGTTATGATTTCCTTCAACTATGATGGTTACATCATGTTTACCATTAGCTGGCACATCAGTAAATTTATTGTTTGTATACTGAATATCACTGATATACGTACCTTCTTGGCTAGTTTCAGCACCTGAATTTACAACCTGCTCACTTCCTGTATATGTATACAATTTGTTAACATTTTCATCGTATATAACAGTTTGAGCTTTGGTTATTTCATATTTAGCTGTAGTTCCAAGGGAGCCCGTTACATTAAACTCATAGTTATTATTTCCAGTAGTTGCTGATATTTCGTAGGCACCTACATCAATGCCACTTTCCCTACTTAAGTTTATGTTTAGAGCGGCTTCATTATCTGTTCCAAGTATTGGACTTAATAGTTGATACTCTAAATCGACAATCGTCTTACCATAAACAGAAGTCTTATCGAGAATCTTTACATTCATAGGTGCTTTATTAATTGTTGCAATAATTGATAGGTTTGCAGAAGTGTAGTTTTGAGTTGCTTCAGCAGTTACCAACACTGTTAGTATCCCATTTTCAGGAACATCTCTAAAAGTATTCTGTGAATAATTTAGCGTGACCCCACCTTCGCTATGATTTAACTCAGCACCGGATGTTATTGCCCTGTCTGTTCCGTCATATGTAAACACCCAATCACCTACTTTTGTTATAGTCGCAGTTGCTTGAGTTATTGTATATGTTGCACTGTTATATGCTACGGTGTAGTTTACACTGCTATATGTCACACTGATATCATAGACATCTACATTGCTACCTTTTTCAGCAAGTGTTGATAAGTCAATGCCTAAACAATCGTCGGTATCATTTCCTAATAATTCACCATTTAACGCCCAGGTTAATTCCTCTACTTCTTCACCATAGACTGTTGACTTATTAGCAACGGTTATGGAAACGTCATACTTATGAACTAGAAAATCAAGTGTGGTATTTAACTCTAAGTAGTTAGTACTTGCATTTGCTTTTAATGTAACTGTATGAATTCCAGTGCTTGGGACATTTGTAAATCTATTGTTACTAAATGTAAGCACACTGTTTCCATGGTTTATGTCAATTCCACTGGTTGTCAAATCAATAGTTTGTTCTGAACCAGTATATGTGAACTCATTCTTTGTACCAGTTATACTGGTAGCGGCTTTTAGTATGGTTATTTCTATCTCTGCATATGTAGCATTATAGTTTGTAGTTTGTCCAATATCTATTCTAACTAGTAATCTTCCGTCTTCGGGAACGTTTTCAAATTCATTATTGGTATACTGTAAATCATTATCATCTTCTATGGCAATGCCATTTTCATCTACTTCATAGACACTGAGCCTAGCATCATCAATGGTTTGAGTGGTACCATCATATGTATATTCTTGCTTCATGTCTTCTGTGATGATTTGTCTGTTTGCTCTATTGATAAAATACCAACCATTAATGAATGTGACATCATAGTTTGTGCTAGCATTTGACCCTAGCGCTCCTGTAATAGGATGTTGACCTGCATTGTTACTACCTTCTTTTGTTAACTTAATGTCTAACACGCTTATGTCTTCGTTATATGCCATTTGGTAACCAGTGTATAATTTACAAGTTAAATCTTGTAACTGTTCACCAAATGTACTACCTTTATCATCTATATCAATTTTAATTGCTTTAGCGGTAATAAAGTATGTTCCATTGTTGAATGTGATACTATAGTTGTTATTTGTATATGAAGTTGCTGTGATAGCATAATCCCCAACACTTCTAACAGTTGCACCACCTGCTTTTTCTAAGGTTATTCCCAAACCTTCTAATGTGTCCCCACTCTTTAAATCAGCACTATCTGCATTCAAATCACAAGTTAAACCAACAATGCTTTCTCCAATTTCTCCATAGACTGAAGTCTTATCTTCAATATCTATTGTGATACTAACTGGGTTTATTTTGTATGTTCCACAGGTATCATCACCGTTATAACCTCCTTCAAAAGTTACACTATAGTTTGTACTCTCATACACACCATATATCCTATATGTTCCTACGTTCGCAGTATTTGAAGCATCAGTATCTAAATCAACGCCTAAAGCTGCATAATTACTAGTATCTTTATCAATACCTTGTAAGTCATAGCCTGAAGCTATGTTATATGTTAGCTCCTCTAAATTATCTTTGTATTCGCTTTCTTTATCTTCTATGTTTAGAACTATTGCATATTTTTTAACGGTTATTTTCAACTCTTTAACTACTTTTTCATAGTTTGTAGTTGGTTCAACTGTAAGGGTTACCCAGTGTTCTCCGCTCTCTGGCACATTAGTAAATGTATTTTCTGTATATGCTATGACAGTAGCATCTTCTATAGCAACACCATATTCATCTACTTCATAAACACTAAGTGTAGCACCCGAATTTATAGTCCGTTCAGTCCCGTTGTATGTATATTCTTGAGTTACTCCATCCGTAACAATCTCTCTAGTAATTTTAGTTATGGTGTATGTACCACTTACTCCATCAGAAAAAGAACCACTAAATGTCACTGTATAGTTATTAGATTTTAAACCCCCTTGAGTTGCAGTAATTGCATAATCGCCAGCATATGCAGTTGAGCTTGCAGCAGTTGATAGTTTTACATCTAAAACCTCAATTTCTTGCCCATATACAAGAGGAGTTGTGGTTTTAACTTTACAAGATAAAGGTTTCCTTTGATCTTTATATGCACTAGTTTGATCATCAATTTCTACAATTATGGGCTTCTTGTTTATCGTATATCTTCCGTTTGTAAATGTTAGAGTGTAGTTTGCGTCGTTATAACTATAGTTAGTAATCGCATAATATGGGTTTGCTTCTGTGTTAGCATCTATTCCAGCAACTGGTCTATATAAAACTATCGATAAACTACTAAGGCTATCTCCTGTTTGGAGAGGCGTAGCACTATCGACTTGACAAGTAAAATCTTCTGCTGCAACTTCAATACCATACTCAGTTGTTATATCATCTATTGTGATATTTGCAGTTGCTTTATTGACAGTAATGTCAAAAGTGTCTTCAAAATAATTATAGTTTATATTTGCTACGGTGTAGACTTTAACAGTCTGTGTACCCGCATTCCTAAATTGATTATTTTCATAGACAACAGGTGATTTATAATCCCCTACTTGATTAACACTAGCTCCACTTACATACCGTGTAGTTCCGTCATATGTATAAGTTTTTAGAACGCTTGAATAGTCAATTGGGGCAGTGGCTTTTTGCACTGTAACTTTGAATGTACCAGTTGCGCCGTTATAATTAGTTGTAGCAAAAATAGTGTATCCTACATTAATTTCCCCAGGATTTCCGTTTTCATTCGGTACATTTTTAAAGTATTGGTTACTATACTGAATTGTGGTACTCCCTTCAGTTACTATTATTACATCCTGGATTTGCTGATTAGTTCCGTCGTATGTATAGTATCCTGACAGTTTTGATGCATCAATAGAATATTGCGTATCTGCTTTGTGAATAGTATATTTACCCGAATCACCATATGCGCCATTAGCAAAAGTAACTGTGTAATTAGAACTTGAGTAAGTTCCAGTTATTGCATAGTCCCCAGCATTTGAAGTACTCGAAGCACTAGTATAAAGGTTTATCCCTAAAGCAGCATTAGTATCACCCTGTCCTAGAGAAGTAGGTGCATTTAAAGTGTAGTTATTTGTTAAATCGGCAATATTTTGCCCATATATGCTAGAAGCGTTTTCAATCTTAACTGAAACAGCTCTCTTATTTATTGTGATTGTAAAAGTTGTGGTTGATGCGAGATAGTTATTGGTTGGTGGGTGAGATATTGTTATATCACCACTATCTGCGACATTTCTAAAGTTTTTATTAGAGTACTGGAAATTAGTATTATCATCAGGATTTGATTCTAAATCTTCATCAGCAAAATATGCGCCACTATTAATAGTTCGTGTAATTCCATCATACGTATATGTGCCTTGTATAAGATCAGTTTGGATGTTTCTATAAATCGGCTTTATAGTGTAAACTCCCTTGTTTCCATTACTTCCTTGGAAAGTTACTTCGTAGTTTGGCGACGCGCCTGCTCCTTGTCCGCCAGTAATATCATATGGGCCTGCTGTTACACCTGCAGCTTTTGTAAGTTGAATGTCAAGATATGAATCAGGTTGTGAGTAGCAAAGCGGAGTACTTGGGTCACGATACCAAGGTAATGGTGTTACTAGATCGGCTTTATAATCACTTTCTGCATCCTCGATATGAATGGTTACAGGCTTTTTCTTAATTGTATAATATGCACTATGATATGTTATTTCGTAGTTACTATTTGTACCACCTGCTCCACCAGTAACTGTTCCCTGTTGTATTATATGCGCACCAGCATTATCATTAGCCGCTCTAGACAGAGATCCTGTTAATGCCGCACCATTGCCTAGACTATCGTGTGTATATGAAAGTCCTACAGGGTCATCTCCATATGTAATGGTTACAGCATTTGCATACACATTTATAGGTCTTCTTTTAATTTCCATCGTCACTGATGTGGTATCGAAAGTAACGGCATAGTTACTATTTGTATCATTGTTGACACTTCCTTGTCCTATGATATAAGTGCCAACATTTTCATTATCCGAATTATTCCTTACAAGACTACCACTTAACGAAGTCTGCCCATAAGCGTACCCCATACCACCTGATACTGAATACGTATATGTAGGTTCACCATTTCCATAATATTTCCACTGGTTAGCATCAGGTTTAATGGTAATAGGTCTTCTATTTATGCTGAATGTAACTCCACTTTGGAAGTTAACCGTGTAGTTATGATTATTCTCCGTTTTCATATCGTTTTGATAGATAGCATAGGAACTTCCCACATTATCTCCAGCCTGTCTTGTCAAAGTACCATTTAGTGTTGTCTCACCATAAGCTATATTATTCACCGTATATGTTAGTGTGGGGTCATTTGCTCCGTAGTATTTCCACTGACCAGCTGTTGGTATAACCGTTACGGTTCGTTTAGTTATAGAATATTCTCCATTAACAAAGCTTATATTGTAATTTTTCGTATTGGTGGTGTTCGTTATAACTGTCCCACCTCGTATCGCATATTTACCTACATCTTTCCCTGAGTCTCGCGCCGGTGTTCCTTGAAGGGGCGCTCCGTTTCCTAAATTTGAATTCGTAAATGATAAAGCAGCATCTGAGTCTCCATACACTGAACTGGCATTGTTGGCAGTTACTGTAATACTCCTTTTATTTATTGTAAGCGTAGCATTTGAAAAGCTTTGAATATTGTTTCCTGAAGAAACTCCAAGAGAACCTTGCCTAATTGTATACGACCCAACATCTTCGCCACTATCTCTAGATAACGCACCTGTCCAACTACCAAGCAAATATCCACTTGACACATAATATGTCAAACCAGGATCATTATCGCCATATGTTTTTGATTTATTATGTGCCGCAACAGATAAGTTGTTACTTATATAAAGACTCATATTGCACCCAAAACAGTCTAAATGTCGTCCAACACCTTTCTTTCTATTGGCTATTCCGACTCTAATGCGAGTAACTCCAGAATATGCACCACTAAGAGTAACAGATGATGATTGCCAACTATCATAAGCCCCATCTTTTACTGTACCTTTTCCAGCTTTTCTGGCAAATCCATCCAGCCCATTGTCTCCCGTTCCCCACTCAATCATGACAGATGTGCTCCGCTCCCCGCCTGTTGTACCATGGTGCCACTGCATAGAAAATGTCATCGAAACTTTTCCATCAGCGATAGCATTTGTCATCGTAGATGAAATTGGTATCGTTGTCCAAGAATACATATATCTCTGATCCGTCGATGTTCCTTGGTCACATTTAATTTCTGTACTCGTAGATTTATAGTCCTTATCTGCACCACTACTCATGTTCATGGCCCAATATGAGCTAACATCTGAGTTGAGAGCATGTGTTCCAGCCGTACTAAGCGTAGTAGGCCACATACTCTTATTCATAGTATGACCACCTGAAAAATTTCTACCATCAGGCGAGTCTGTTGGTGTGTATGCCAGAGCAATACCTGGATCTACTTTTAAGACCTCATCATGTTGCTGTTGCGTTATAGCGAACGCTCCTAACAATGCCAGAATAAATAGTGCTGTTACAGCTATTAAAAGTGAATTGAAAATTTTACGGTTCTTCATAATATTCATAATCTTCAAACCCTTCGCATATTGCGTATATAATATTTATTTTTGCCACATGTACGCGCGTGTGTTCGCGCACATATTTATACTTGTAACAATTATATCATGCGCGAGAGAAAGCGCACAACAACAAAATATGAAGGGAGAGCGACTTCACAAAACATTCAGATTGCCTAAAATCATGTAAATTGCTAAAAACTTAAAATATGTGCCCAGAATACGAGAATACCCGATTTTCGGTAGTGCTATAAAAAACATTTACTTTTTTTTAACTTCATAAATCGTTCAAAGAGCACTTGATTTTGGCTTATTTAAAGGACTTAATATCCTCTTATTCCTATGTAAATTGAACCTTTTGGATTCTGTTACTGCGATATAAAATTGAACTTTTCGATATCTCTTATTACAACAAAAATTGAGCCATTTACTTCCTTATTATCGCCCAATAGGCGATGATTTTAATTATGTTACTGTGATTCAAACTGTGCTTTTATATCTTGATAGTGTTGCGACATAAATTGAACTTACTGATTTCTCCTATTGTACTGTAAATCGGCCGCTTGATACCCTTATTGTAAAGTAAATTGAGCTTTTTTATTCTCTGTTATTGCAATACATATCGAGGTTTTGATTCTTACTTTATTCACCAAAATCCTTGTTTGTAAGGAGCTTGAGTTGAAGATACAAAGAAGCTTTAATCTAATGTGAGTTGTTCCGATTTTATGCTTATTTACCAAAAGCCTCTTTGGCTACTGCTTTGGCTATCTCACCTAGTCCAGTTGCGTTAGGATGAATGCCATCTGGGTACCATTCGGGATGACCACTTGTGAGGGTATGAATATCTATACAACCTAGACCCAATTCACCTGCAACTTCTATAACAATATCACGTATCTCAACAACATGTGTTTCAAGTATACCGGCAGTTGTCGGTCCTTCCGTTTGACCATATAAATGATAGGAACTAGCTGGAGTTAAAAGCCATATTGTCCTTCCAGGTTTTTGATAACTCTTGACGAGTTCGATATATTCAGTTTTAAAAACCTCTTTTCCCTTCCAAACTCTAGAGTCATTACTCCCAAGTTTGATTATTACCACATCAGCATCAAATTTTATGCTCTCTTTATATGTGTTAGTTTCAGTATATGGACGAGTACTACTCTTCATTGCCATTGCACCAGAGAATCCGTAGTTATTAACCTTGTATTCTTTGCCCAGTATTGCTTGAAGTTGTGCTGGATAATTGTTTTTAAACCAGTTAGTCGCACCATAACCAAATGTGATACTATCTCCTACACAAGCCACTTTTATTTGATTTTCGGTAGCTTTAGTATTACACGGTTTATACACTCCTATTCCAAAAAATGCCATCAAAAACAAAACATATAAAAAGAAAAGTACGCTACCTACTGTGAAACCTATAATTAATTTTTTCTTTGTCCTATCCATCTCTACCACTCCAATATCAGTAACCATCTTGAGTTCGGTTATTACTTGTATGATAACATAACAAACCATTGTTTTGAAACGAGTTGGCTAAGTAAATATGACTATTGTTTGTCTAAAACTTATCAAGGAGCTCTTATTTCAAACCAAGTTTGATTGTAACTACATAGTAATTCAAGTTTGCTTATCGTCATTTGCTTGGTTATTTCTACTCAAGCGTAAATCAAATCGTAAACTTGCTTAAATAAGTCATAAATCAACTGTAAACCCGCGTTAAATAAGTCGTAAACCTATGTTGAACAATCCGTAAACCTAATCGTAAACCGAACTGTTAACCAAACCGTCGACTCGTGCAGAAGCTAATCATCATCAAATTGTAAACCGCTAAATTGCAGTCAAGCTGGGATTTATACGAGTAACTGCTAGTTATCATAGTAAGCTGGGTGGTAAATAGACCTCCGAGTGGTACAGGATAAGTGTAATTATTGATTAATACGGGTGAATTTTATAAATTATTTTATGCTACCGTTTTATGCAAATTTGGAGTATAATTTTAGTATAAAAATTGATTAAAGGTTACCATCCTTTACTCGACTAAAATCGTGATATCAAAAAATTCGTAACACGCAGACTTGAATTAAAGATATAATGAAATATTTTTGTAAACCCACAAGGTTTGTTCGAGATTTTATGAGTTTGAAAACGGTTTTGTAAGTCTATATAAATAGCGGTAACGAGGAGATATATTATGACGAAATTAATGTTAAAATTAGATAAAGCATTCCTTACATACACAACAAAAAAAGGACAAAAAGGATTACCTTTTCCAACTGGTGTGACGGAATATACTGACATACCATACATCGATGACGGGAGTAAATACCATCTTTTAGACATATTTGTTCCTGAAGGAACTACTGGCAAGCTACCAGTAATATTCAATGTTCACGGCGGATCTTGGTGTTTTGGCACAAAAGATGATTATAAAAGATACTGCATGGACATATCAAAAAGAGGATTCGCAGTGGTTAGTTTTTCATACACTCTAGCACCAGAGGTAACATATTATGAGCAAGTTCAAGAAAGTTACCAAGTTATGCATTGGATGACTGAAAATGCAGATAAATACCATCTAGATTTAAACAATGTTTTTGCAATAGGCGATTCAGCTGGAGCGAATCTATGTGGTGTTATCGTAAATATTACATTTGATGACGAACTTCGTAAACTCTTCAAAGTAGAAGTACCTTTCCCATTTAGAGCCATGTGCCTAAATTGCCCAGCATCCGAACTTAAAGATCTAGCAGACACCTTTGGAAAACTTGTGTTTAAGTACATAATAGGTCCAGGGTTCAAAAAATCTCCCTACTATTCTGTTGCTAACTATCTAGACACTGTTTCTAGTAATTCTTGCCCAGTATTTGTTATAACGAGTTACAAAGACTTTATGAAGAAAATGTCACTACGAGTCTACAACACACTCAAAGAAAAAGGCGTTAAAGATGTTAGGTTATCATATATTAAAGATAAGTCCGAACATAGTAAAAATATGAAACCAATTCACGTCTATAGCGTTAACCCATTCTGGGAAGAGTCAATTAAAGTAAATGATGAAATGTGTGACTTCTTCAAGGAATACATAGTTAAATAATAATGATGTGAATCGTGTTCGTGTAAATCGCTAACAAGTTCTAAGAAGAGTCCATTAAAATAAATGACGAAATGTGTGATTCCTCTGAAGAACACTTTGTTGAACAACATAGTTTAAATCGCATTGTTTTGTGGCCATAGATACAAAATACTATATAGTTAGTGAAATGAGCACACCTGTTGAGAGTGTGTATAATAAGGAGGATATACTTTGAAAAAACTACTAAAAAAATATGCTGAACTCATAATAAAGATTGGTGTCAACTTACAAAAAGATGAAGAGCTTGTAATCAATGCTCCTATCACAAATGCTAAATTTGTAAGAATAATAACTGAGGAAGCATATAAAGCTGGATCAAAAAAAGTTACTGTACTTTGGAATGATGAAAAGCTATCAAAAATCAAATATCAATATGAAGATATTGACACATTAACCGACATCCCTACATGGGTTATAGAGTCTAGAGAGTATGTAGTTAACAAAAAAGCTGCATATGTCGCCATTATATCTAGCGACCCAGAAATATTTGCGGATATTGACCCAAACAAGCTTGGTGCAGCTTCTAAAGCAAACAGGAAAGCACTACACAAGTTTATGAGTGCCTCAATGACAAATGAAATTAAGTGGTGCTTAGTTGCAACTCCTAATCCAGCATGGGCAAAAATGATAAGTCCAGACTTACCTGAAAAAGAAGCTATAAGGCATCTATGGCTCCTTATTGCCAAAGCTATGCGTCTAGATAAAAAGGATAGTATCAAGGCTTGGAAAAACCATCAAAACCGCTTAAAAGTCGTTTCTAAGACCTTAAACAACTTAAACATCAAGACACTTAAGTATAAAAACTCAATTGGTACTAATTTTAGTATTGATCTGCCTAAAGGCTACTTCTTTACTGGCGCTAGTGAAGTTAGTAAAGACGGTGTAGAATTTACCGCCAACATGCCAACAGAAGAAGTTTTTACTGCCCCACATAGGCTTTCTGCAAACGGTAAAGTTGTTGCCAGTATGCCCCTATTTTATAATGGAAATAGAGTAGAAGATTTTTGGTTTAAATTTAAAGATGGAAAAGTTGTGGACTACGATGCAAAAATAGGTAAAGACATTTTAACCAAACTTTTAAACACTGATGATGGAAGTAAATATCTTGGTGAAGTAGCACTTGTTGAATATGATTCTCCCATCCAAAACTTAAATACCTTATTTTACAATACTTTATTTGATGAAAATGCAAGTTGTCATTTAGCATTAGGAAGAGCATATCCCTGCATTAAAGATGCTGAAAAACTAAATGAAAAAGAGCAACTAGAAGCAGGACTAAATACCAGTCTTGAGCACGTTGACTTTATGCTAGGAACAAAGGATTTAGATATAATTGCTATAGACTATGAAGGTGTTCAAACACAAATATTTAAAAACGGTAACTTTGTGATCTAAATCGCGAGCAATAATTACTACCCTAATGAGTTAGGCTTTTGCCAGGATCCACAACGTTAAATAAACACAAATATTTAAAAACGGTAACTTTGTAATCTAACTGGTAGTATAATTACCGAGTCATAGAGGCTACAGGATAAAAAACCTGCAGCCTTTCTTTTTATAGATTTGAAGCCTTACGAAAAGCTATCTATTTTAGTTACAAGTATAAAAGCTTTCGAGTAAACAAATAAGGATGCAACTATAAACCGTATTAATTTTGCATTATATTTACTTTTGTAAAGTTTTGGTATGGCTAATTATTGCTAGACACTACCTCTTTATTATATGTTAAAATAAATTACTATATTTCTAGAGCGAACTGTATGATAGTCAAACACAAATAAATATACAAAGTAGTGTTGCTAACCATTTATACCCGTTAAATTCAAACAACATTATTATACGAGGGAAAATATATTGAAAGCATTTATAAAAATAGCCAAACTTGTAATAACAATACTGCTTATTGCAACCCTATCAGCATCAGTACTTGCTGTGGTTTCTCTAAATAACGAACCTTATGAAGAGAGGAAGGAAGAACCTTATGAGGAACCGTTAAAAATTGTATTTTTAGGAGATTCTATAACCGAAGGAATTTTTGGACCTACACCATTGCACGAAAGAGGCGATTATGCTTTTTATGGCATTATTAGCGAAATAAATAAATATAAGGGATTTAACAGAGCTGTATCTGGTCACAAAACCTATCAGCTTGAAAACCTTATTAAAGAAGGAGATAAAAATGGATATCTCACTGCTACTCATCTAAGAGAAGCTGATGTCATTACAATCTCAATGATTGCAAATGATCTTTTACAACTTGGTCCCTATGGACTACTCCTCAATAGAGAACGTGCCGATAGAGTTGCTACCAACGCACTAGCAAACGCTAAAATCCATTTTGGTGTAGTTATTGAGGAACTCAAAAAGCTAAATCCAGATGCACATATAATGGTGTTTACGCAATATAATCCAGCGATGGAAAATCCATGTATGTTTAACCAAACTCAAATAGCAAGAATACGTGCAACAGGTATGGAACCATCGGAATATAGAGGCTTTGCCCAAATTTATATTGATATGCTAAATGACATAATAATAGACTACTTAGAAGAACATCCCGGTGCTTATCATATACTCGATGCAGCAAAAGCATTTGAGGATATCTATATTGAAGATAAAGTACGCGCTGGTAATTTATTATTTAAAGATGCACTCCACCCTTCAAATGAAGGACATGCTGTTATGGCTGGAGTAATCCAACAAAAACTAGAAGAACTCGGCCTTGCTAATAGAGAGAAAGCTTTAGCAAATTATAAAACCTTACGAGTAAATCAAGCACATAGGCTTTTTGATGGCATAATTGACGTTGATTCTTTAATTCAAGAAATAAATGCTTCAAAGAGCTATGAAGAAGTAACAAAAGTATTTTTCGCAGCCACAAATGATCATACCGTTAATACTGAAGATATGGTTTTAGCAGCTACTCCTAAACAACCAGCTACATATGTAAAAAACAAGACCACACTCTCAATAGACAGCTTATCACTAATGCAATTTCATCCTACATTAGTTGGGATAGCCATAGACTACTATGATAGTTATGTAGAATTTAACACCGATGGGACAATGGAACTTATGTTGTACTTAAATCCAGGGGTTGTTTTTCTTCTAAATAATATGTTGGGAGATACTGATTTATCACAATTTGAAATATATGGAATAAATATTAGTAATTATTTAGAAATGTATGGGGATTTATTCCTAGGTAGAGATGAAGCAAGTACTGCAGATTTTTTCTTAACTGTCAAAAAGTCTTTAGGAATTGAACTCGTAGGCATAGACTTTACAGAATCTCCCTTTAATGAAATGGCAGAATCTCTTGATGCAACTGGTAAACTACCACCTCATTTTACTCTCCCCGATGATAGAGACTATGGAATAAAAATTAAAGCAAGATATGAATTATCTAGCATTACTGACCACGAAGGAAATGTACATAATGTTGTATATCTTGGCAATATGGGACGGAGAACAGACCCATACATTATTATGGATGCCGACTTAGATGAAAGAGGAAATCCTAAAAAAGTAGAAATGCACATTGAGTTTTTACCCCTCTCTTTAACAGCCTCAGATGGCTCTTATACAGAATAACATTCGAACAAAATAGCACTAATTCTAATATGCGACCTCGCAATATCAAGAGGTTGTACTTTAATTTTGATAAAATAAATGCTCTCTACAGAAGGGGATGACACGCATATCGTATAATAACACCACCGCACTAAAAAAGGCTACAGGTTGCATCCCGTAGCCTTTCTTTCTTAGCTTATATTTTCCTAGTTATATCACACCTGTAGCTTTTAAAACAATTAGCGTTACTGCTACTGCGCCAAGCACCACCCAAAGAACTATCTTGATTGTTTTTAGGGTTTTAGGCGGTATCTCTCTATATGCACCTTTGATTTCCCCTTCACAAAATGGACATTTAGACATGTGGTCTAGTATTTCCTTTCCACAGTGCGGACAATTAACTATATGTTTTTTATAGCTAGGTTCTTTATTATTCTCCATTGTATGTATACCTTTTACGATGAGATCCGTTTTGGTACTAACGTTTTTAACTAACGGTTGCCAGATCTCTTTTTATATTTACCTTAGTTAGGTTTGTTTAGTTTGCCCAGGGCCTTCCCACAAATACTATTAAGAGAGCAACAGCAGCAATAAATACAAGCGCTATCGGGATAATTAATGCGTAAAGTTTGAATATTAACTTTACAGAATCCTTTTTACTAAACTCCACATTTGGTTCCGATGATTTTATACTATCTTTAGGCTTAGTGTCTGGTATATACCAAGGCATCCCATCTACATTCATTGGGGCTATCACACGACCATCATCGTCATCATATTGCTTTTTCTTGCGTTTTTTCATTAGTTAATACCTTTTATAGACAACTAATTAATAGTCTTAACCAGTACCTTTATCATACTAGTATATTAACCTTATATAAAGAATTAATTCAAATGATATTATGAGAGATTATAAAGAGCCGGATCCTTTTTTAGATTGCCTTTTAGCTTCTTCTAGAAGCATTCCCTCTGAATCATATAAGTGACATCTAACAAAATGTTCTGGTTCAACCTCTATATTTCTAGGAGCAACACTCTTACAAATTTCCATACATTCACTACACCTTGTATGGAATTTACATCCTTTAGGAGGATTTGCAGGAGATGGGATATTCCCTTCCAGTATTATCCTATTCATTTTAGCATTGGGATCAGGCACAGGTATTGCTGAAAATAGCGCTTTGGTATATGGATGTAATGGGTTTGCAAACACTTTTTCAGTTGCTGCATGCTCTACCAAATCTCCTAAATACATAACACCTACAGTATCAGATATGTGCTCAACAACCGATAAATCATGAGAAATGAAAAGGTATGTTAGCCCATATTGTTTTTGTAAATCTTCTAGCAGGTTTATAATTTGTGCTTGGATTGACACATCAAGTGCAGAAACTGGCTCATCGCAAACGATAAACTTTGGATCTAACGCTAGCGCTCTTGCAATACAAATTCTTTGTCTCTGACCGCCGGAGAACTCGTGCGGATATCTATCTTTGTGGTATTCACTAAGACCACAGTCATTCATAATTTTAGTTAAATATTCTTCATATTCGCTGTCGGGAACTATTTTATGTTCCCTAACTGCTTCACCAATAATTGTTCCTACTGGAAGCCTTGGCGATAAACTTGAGTATGGATCTTGGAAAATAATCTGAATTTCAGGTCTTTTTTTCCTTAAAGTTTTTCTGTCTAATTTAAATATGTCATTTCCGTTGAATAACACTTCACCGCCAGATTTTTCATAGAGACGTAAAACTGTTCTACCAACCGTCGTTTTACCACAACCAGACTCGCCAACGAGCCCCATTGTAGTTCCTCTTTTGATGTTAAAAGATATATTATCAACAGCTTTAACATAACCAACTGTACGCTTGAAAAACCCTGCTTTTATTGGAAAATACTTTTTAAGCATGTTAACTTCTAGAAGATTTTCCTCATTATGAACAAGTGGTGTATGCTCATCAGGGATATTAGTAATCCTTTCTCTACGATATCTTTGAATTTCTTTCTTAGGATTTTTGAAAAATCTAACAGTCGATTGGGCAAACAGGATTATTTCCTTGGATAATTTACTCCAAGAATTGGTTATGGCTTTTGTAAAACTTGTTAAAATTTTATTACTGTCTATCTTCATTTTTATCCTCGCCTAGTTTTTCAGCAGCTCTATAACATCCTACATAATGCGTATCCGATAATTGTATCATGGATGGATATTCTCCTGCGCATTGCTCGGTAGCAAACTCACACCTGTCTCTAAAATAGCAATAATTGGGCATATTTATTGGGTTAGGCACGTTCCCAGGTATGTTGTATAACTTATCAATCTTTTTCCCAACCACAGGCTTTGATCTCATTAGCCCTATAGTATATGGATGAGATGGATGATAAAATATTTCTTCTGCAGTCCCCTTTTCCACAATTCGTCCTGCATACATTACAACAACATAGTCTGCCATTTCGGCAATAACACCTAGATCGTGTGTTATTAGCATTATACTGCTACTAATTTTATCTTTAATCTCACTTAGTAGCGCCAAAATCTGTGCTTGAATCGTAACATCAAGTGCAGTTGTAGGTTCATCTGCAATGATAATACTTGGATTACAAGCAAGTGCCATAGCAATAACTATTCTCTGTCTCATTCCACCCGACAGCTCATGTGGATAGTTTGAATAAACCCTATCGCTATTTGCAATACCAACCAAATCTAGAAGCTCTATTGTCCGTTTCTTGGCTTTTTCTTTAGTCATATCATCATAATGCAAGAAAAGTATTTCTTCTATTTGAGCACCAATTTTAAAAACTGGATTTAAACTTGTCATAGGTTCTTGAAATATCATTGTTACGACATTGCCACGAATCTTTTGCATAACAGTTTCGGGTGCCATTACAACATTAACTGCATGGTCGCCCATATTTAATCTAATCTCACCTTTAATTGTTTGTCCTTGCGGTCTTTGTACAAGTTGCATAAGCGATAAACTTGTTACACTTTTTCCACAACCAGATTCCCCAACCACACCAACAGTCTTTCCTTTTGGGACTTCGAAGGTGACACCATCAACAGCCTTAACAGTTCCAATATCAGTGAAAAAATATGTATGAACATCGTCAAACTCAACAACATTGTTAATATCTTTCATTTGAGTTACATATTCACTTTCAGGGACACGCCTTCTCTTACGTCTTTTTTCAATAACTTTGGTAATTTTCCTGTTTTCACGAGAAATTTTAGCTGAATCTCTAGCAGAAATATATCCAGACTCTTTTTTTCTAGGCTTAAATATATTTTTAATTTTTGCAGTAATATCTTTTACTTCCATTTCTATTTTCCTTATCTTAAGCTACCTTTTCATCTTCGGGTCGAAAGCGTCTCTTAATCCATCGCCTACGAAGTTAAAGGCGATAACAGTTAAGCAAATTAACACACCTACTGGTATCCAAATGTATGTATATTGAGTCATTGCTGCAGCAGATGATACTGAGTTAATCATGGCACCCCAGGTCGCAAGCGGGTATTTAGCTCCTAAACCTAAGAACGACAGTGTTGATTCTGTTAAGATTATTCCACCCAAACCCATCGTAGCATTTACAATAAGTTGTGGCATAACATTGGGAATTAAGTGCCTGAATATTCTTCTAGATGCCTTTAAACCGGTAGCTTCAGTAGCAAGCATAAATTCTTGTTCTCTAAGTGACAAAATCTGTCCCCTTACAAGCCTTGCAATACCTGCCCAACCAAGAACGCCCAGTATGACCATCAAATACATTATTCTTGTTAGTGGCTCTAATTTTAACGCATCAAACAAAGCACCTAAGATAATAAGGATAGGCATAGAAGGTATGCAATAAAAAACATCAACTATTCTCATTATGAGATTATCAACCCATTTGCCAAAATAACCAGCAATACCACCAAGCGTTACTCCTATAAACATAGATAGGAAAATAACAACGAAACCAATCATTAGAGAAATTCTTCCACCGTACATCATTCTAGTTAGTACATCCATACCATTGGCATCTGTGCCTAAAAGATGCGTTGAAGATGGAGGGCTATATATGTCAATTAAATATTTTTCCTGAAAGTTTCTAAGAACAAAACTATCTAACTTTCTTTCAATAGAAAAGTTCGCTTCTCCTCTTATAGGCTCTCCATTTTCATCTACTTGAGGATTTCCTGCTTCATCCAACAACTCTGTATAGTATATAAAATCGGACGTTATAGTGCCGCTTTCATCCATTTCCTTTACCTTTGTATTAACTTGTTCTTTAAACCCTTGTGATAGTGAATCTTCGCCATTATAACGTCTAACAACAAATGTACTTGCTTTTACATACTCAACTGGCACTCCACTTATAATCTCGGAAATAACAATATTACCATCATCTGCATCCTTACCTACCGTATAATTTTTGTCTGCTACTGTAAAAGCAGGAGTATTATTAGCCATTGCGGTAAGTGCTGCCAACTTAAAATCACTGGGAACATCGGGACCTTCTACATTATACTTATCAAAAACATACCTGCTTGAATATAGAGACACTTGAACTCCTTTATTTTCTGATATTTCATATGTGCCCATCCCTTTTTTATCAATCAAAAAATTTCTTTCCCCAAGTGAAAATGTAGCACTATCAAGATTTCCTTTTACTGCAGTTTCAAAATCAGCACCAATTACTCCGCTTTTGTATGTAAATATGCCATCTGGCAGTTTTTGGTACACCTTATACTCGTTCTTTAAACCTGCTGTAACTATATATGTACTGCTAGAATACACAAAAGTCATCGAGTTATCCTGTATACTATCAAAAACTGAATCCTTAAACGCATCTTCATTTTCAATTACATTATTTATTTCGAGCTGGTTTGTAAAACTATTGTAGCTACCAAAAAATTCTACATTAGAGTATATTGCCACCTCCTCAATTGTTTCATTTTGAAGCAAAAAGATATCATTTGCGCATCGTTTTACTGTATATTCATTTTTATCTTCTGAAGTATCTGCGACTAATAAGATATCTTTAGATTCATCATTCATCTGTGTTATATAAGTATTCATCCTGTGTTTGACAGAATAATGTACCGCTTTATCATCTCCCAAATAATAGTTTTCGTATGAAACTCTCTCAGTCGCTGTCCCATAATCAAATAATATTTTTCCGTACTTATAGAAGACTTGCTTTTGGCTATATGGTATAATCCAACCCCCTAAAAAACAAAAAGCAAACATAAATAGCAACAGTATTAATCCTACAATAGCTAACTTGTTTCTAAAAAATCTCTTAGCAACCAAAAGACTTGGTGACAAAATCTTAACACGTCTCGTATCATCTAATGCTTGCTGTGGATAGTCGCCTGGTGGCAACTCATCCATTTCAGGTGCATTATTAACCTTATTAATATCGTTAAGATTTTCTTCTTTAATATTTTCTTGTTTACTCATATCCATTTTCATAACTGCACCTTTTAAGCTATCCGTACTCTAGGATCTACCACTGCGTATAGTACATCACTAATAAGATTTCCAAGTAGTGTTAATATCGCCATAAACGAGAGATAAAACATTGTAAACGGGATATCACCAGCAATCATTGCATGGTATGATGTATACCCAATCCCTTCCAATGCAAAAAGTGTTTCTGTTATTAGCGCTCCAGAAAACAATCCTGGCAACGAACCACCTAAAATAGTAACGAGTGGAATTAATGTATTTCTAAAAGCATGGTGGTTTATTACCTTCCTCTCAGGGAGCCCTTTTGCCCTTGCAGTACGAATATAATCAGAATTTAATACCTCCAACATATTTGTACGTGTATAACGCATTAGACCACCAATGCTTATTATTGTCAATGTCATAATAGGTAAAACATAGTGCTTGGCTACATCAAAAAACTTTTGAACATCGTTTAAATTGTGGTAGTTGCGCCCACGCATACCACTAATATCAAACCACCCCAGTTTCACCGAAAAAATTAGTTTTAATATGGTTGCAATAAAAAATGTAGGTAGCGAAATTCCAACCAACGCAATGACTGTTACCGTATAATCAGTTACACTGTATTGTTTTCTTGCAGCTGATACACCTAATGGTATTGCGATAGCTATTTCTAAAATAAATACTGCAATTCCTAAATAAAAACTATTCCAAATAACTTTGTTAAACTGCTCTAATACTGGAATGTTATAGTACCAACTATCACCAAATTCTCCCCTTAAGGCAGCTTTAAGCCAAACAAAAAAACCTTCTAAAATTCCTTTGTCCATTCCATATTGCGCATTCAGCTCTACAAGCCATTGAGATGCGCTTTTTTGGCTACCTGGCTTTGTGGCCAGTTCTCTGGCCATTTGTTCCACATAACTTGTGGGAAGAGAATGCATAAGTGTGTAAATCACTAGCATGACAAAAAATAAAATAACCGCACTTATCATTAACCTTTTCACTATAAACTTTAGCATCTCTTTTTCCTTATGTTGTATTTAATTAAAGAATAAAAATAATAGATTCTGACAATTCTCAGAATCACATAACTTGCACATTAATGTTGTAAAGTGTGCTATCCTTAAGCACATTTAAGGGAGAGACTCTTGCGAGTCCCTCCCAATTGAACAAGCTACATAAAGTAATTATGCCACTACTTTCATTTCAATGCCTTCGATATCGTTCATCCATCCCCAGAATGTTGTAATATCTGGTGTAATGCTATTTATATCTACTCTTTCATTGTTGAAAATAACTGCATTCTTTCTTTGATACGTAGGTATTTCTACGCCCCAATCAATTATGGTGTCGAGGCACTCTTTATAAACGCCCTTTCTGTAAGCTTGGTCTGCGCTTTCTCTTGCAGCCATAATCAAGTCGTCTAAATGAGTATCTTGAATTCCATAGTGATTGCTTTCAGTACTGCCTTCTAAACCAACAACATTAGAACTATGGTAGACCTGATACATGTCTGGATCTACTGTTGAGCCCCAGGCAGCTGTCCACATCTCTTGTGTATGAGCTTCTAGAGCTTTCCAAAGCTTGTTAGAATCGGCTGGGTCATTAATATCTAATGTAATGCCAATGGACGCTAGAATCTCTTCTGCTTTTGTAATTATTGCAAATGCTGGGTGATCTCCTTTTCCATCGCCAGGTACAATTATTTCATATTTTAGTTTCGCACCAGCTGGAGCTGCTGTAAATTTCCCAGTTGCTTCATCAAATGTAAATCCTGCGGCCTTTAGGAAGCCAATTGCTGCTGTTTTTGCTGCCGCTTCTCTTGCCTGTTGATTCATCTCAGCTGTAAATATTGCTTTCCCATCAACATCGACTGAGAATGCAAGTGCATAACCTTCGTCAGTTGGTTGAGGTGCAGCCCAAGATGTATTTGAAATTGGGTAGTTAATAACAGTTGCTCTCGGTCCATAATATGAGTTAATAGCTGGCTCACGCCCTACTGCAAATATTGTTGCAAATGCCTTTCTCATATTCTTAGAAGCATCTGAATCTTTTACATCGCCAACTTTAACATTGTCAGCGTTAATTCCAATGTAGCCATATCCTAAATTGTCTACCAAGCTTGTATAAATTTTAGCTCCTGACATTTCTAATGGATTTTCTTCTACATTAATGTTGTTAGCTTGTTGGATTTGGGTAACTGCTGCAGAGTTAATGCTTGGATCAGTTACATCAAATGTCGATGCTATTGTTCCAGACACTTTGTCAGCATCTGCAGTTTCTTTGAATAGCATTGTTGTTATTTTTGGACAACCCTTGAAATAGTATCCGTTTCTTTCAAATCTTACAACACCTTGCTCAAACTCCACATATTTATATGGACCTGCTCCCATTGGGGCAGTTGTCTTGGCTCTTACGCTAGAAAGATCACCTTTTGTAAATCCAAACTTATTTTCTGAATATTTGTATGCGGCTCTGCTTCCATAATAGTGGAGAGGAGTTACGCTTACGCCTAATTGATAAATTGCAGGAGCATCAAACTTGGTCATTTCAATTCTCATTGTATAATTACCAGTCTTTTGAATACCAGCAATATTCATAACTGCACCACCAGTCATAGCTTTTGGACCTTCTGTTCTGATGAATTCATTCTTGATTAGTGATGCGAAATCTGCACCAGCAGACTCTTTTTGTATTTCCGCAACATCATACCCATAAGCATTTTTTATGTTTGCCCAATAAGTATCAATGGTTGGGAATTCTGTATCCAAATTAAATACGGTGCCCATGCTATCTTTGAAGCCACCGTCAAACTCTCTGCCAAATCTAGTTCCAGCATATGCGGCTACTGCGGTAACCTCACCTTCTTCATCTTCCTCTGAGATATAAACGAGATCGGCGCTTGCAGTTTCAGCTTTTGCTTTGACATATTTTACATCAGCTACGGTAAAAGCTGGTTTTTCTGCGGTTGCATCTGCCACATATAGTGTTACGATTTCATCATCAATTTTTCCATATGTGCCATCTTTTGCTTCTGGATATTTGTATGTCCAACCACCGAAGTCCCACATTCTCATACCATATGCCATTTGTAGCCCTTCATTTCCTGAAATGCTTTGTACGGTCAACGGTCCCATGTATGGCGCATAAGGTGCGCTGTTATATTTACTGAACACATAGTCAACTATTTCTTGTGTAAACTTAATTCCTGCTGTTTCAAATGCTGTACCGAAAAATACATCTCTTTGTTCTGCGGTAAATGCATCTGTTACTTCACCATCTTTTCCTGCAGCTAGTATTGCGTCTGCCTTTGCTGCGAATGTATCATAGACATCGCTAGTAACACCAGTTCTGTAATCATTCATCCCTTTAATTGGTAACGCATAGAAACTTGAGCTTCCATCGTATGTTGGGTCAGATAACACATACATGGTAAATATTACGTCGTCTATTGTTAAATGCACACCATCACTAAAGAATAAGTCATCACGAATTTCAAAATCGTAATAAACTGGACCTTCTGTTGTTTGGGTTACTTTAACATTAGCAATTCCCTTGTAGACATAATCCTTACCATTGTAAGCTCTTGTCTCGCCTTCAATACCATTCATAACTACGGCACCAACTCTGTCGGTTGATATTAAACCAACTTGCGTCATTCCTGCCACATCAGCATCGTATGCAGTTTTCGAGAAGAATGGGCTGAATTTGTTACTGAAATAACTATAGCCTACAACTAGCGTGTTACCACCAGAATATTCTGGATAAGCTATGGCAGGTGCGTCTTTTGTGACAACCTCATCCAAAGCGTTCGGCTCGACTGGAGCAGGTTCTTCAGGCTTCGGCTTACACGCGAATGCTGTCAGTGTCAAAATCAATGTGAAAATTAACACTATCGGCAAAAGAACTCTTAATTTCTTCATCTCTTTTTTTCCTCCTATTTTTTATTTCCGTGCAGTGTATTCTTATTTTACACGGAATTTTTCATATACTTATTATTTTACAATAACAATTTATAAATGTCAAACAACATTTTCTTGCAAACAATGTCGTTATTCGGCGCATCTAATGGATAATATCCAAAAATATGCAATAAAATACGATTAAGTCACTATTTAACGTGATATATGCATATTTACACGCTGTTTATACTTTCCATTTACAATTTATTTAGGACACTTGGAGACTTTCTTATTCGGTGAAATCTATACCGAGTGTTCCTTCACGATTATACATTAACGGCAAGTTTTACTTTCCTTTTACCACTTGGGGCGTTTGAAGACTTTTTCTGATTCGGGAAGATCAAGTCCGAGTGTTCCGCCTGGGTTCATAATGTTATCGGGGTCAAAGTGGTTTTTAAGTGCTTTAAATATATCTAATTGGTTGGAACCAATTTGTCCTTCAAGCCAGGGAGCAAATAGTTTGCCTATTCCGTGATGGTGAGACATTGCAGCGCCAGACGCTTGAATATGATCTAGTATACCCCTATGATAACTTACAAACTCGTCTATATCTGTCATTTTTGCTATGAATATGAAGTAAAGATTTGCACCCTGTGGATATGCATGTGATAAGTGAGTCATGCAGAATGTGTTAGGACGGGATTTACAATATTTCCGTACAAACTGATGTACTTCTAACATATTATCCCAATTAACTGAACATTCCATAGTTTCTATCATTACACCAAAATCTTGAAGATTATCTCTCATATATGGATCAGAAAATCTTCCATGTTCCCAGCCTTGTGTAACATATTTAGTTAAATAAAATCCACCATGTTTTTTGCAAATCTTCTTCACTTGCTTATGCATGTTTTTACAGAAATTCTTTTCACCATCTGTAAATCCTAAAAAGATACAGCGTTTATTTTCTTCGTATCCTAAAGCTCTTAAGATTTTATCAGCTGGAGTGTCATGGTCGATTCCATACATTTGTAGCATTATGTTACTTTCTTCAGGGTCTGATAATCTAAACACTGAAGGAAAACCAAATTCTGCTTGCATAATTTCTTTTGCTGCCGCCACTCCACTTTCAAAGTCTTTGAATATGAAACTGAATTTATAATGGTTTTCTGGCATCGCTCTGAATATCTTTAAGGTTACATTTGTTAAAATTCCAAATGCGCCCTCTCCACCTATCATTATTTGATTGATGTCTGGACCTGTTGCCTTTGCTGGATAAGTATCAGTTTTAATGTTTCCTATGGGCGTTACATATTCTTGTCCTAAAACTATATGCTCAATTTTTCCATAGTATGTAGAGTTTTGCCCCGCCCCTCTCGTTACTACCCAACCACCAACTGAACTGTATTCAAATGATTGTGGAAAATGCCCACAGGTATATCTTCTTTTTGCACCATAAAGTTCAGGGGCATTGTTTAAAACGTGTTCTAAATCTGGGCCCATCATTCCAGCTTGCACTGTAATTGAATGGTTAGTCTCATTGAATTCTATAACTTTATTAAACCTCTTTCTCATGTCTAGAGTTATCGCACCTTTTCTCATAGGTTCCACACCTCTAGTAACTGATGAGCCACCTCCGTAAACATATATTGGAATTTTATCCTCTTTACAAATTGCCACAATTTTTTCAATATGTTCTGTAGTATCTGGATATATTACAAGATCTGGTACGTTTTCAATGATTTTATTTCTAAGCCTTAATATGTCTAGCATAGTTTTTCCATACGCTACACTAGCTCTCGTAAATGGATCTTGGCTTACAAACTCTTTTCCAACTACATCTTCAAATTTTTTAATTTGTTCCTTTGTGAGAGTGATTGGAGAGTCAACTTCTACCTTTTCAAGCCCTGCAAATATTGGAGTTTTGAAATCTTCATCAGTCATACCAAAGCTTTTCTTTATCATTTTGTATAACGATTCTCTGGGTGCTTTTGCTGCATCTGGATGTCCCCACTTAAAGAGACTTCTATATGATTTTTCTGGAGTTTCAACAATCCACGGTGGTTGATACCCTTTGTATTCTTTTAGTGGTACTTCATTTTGCGGTTTAGGTAACCACGGTTTTAATGGTTTTACTTTTGTCATTTAAATTCCTCCTCGTAATATTGTAATTGTCTTTTAACCAGCATATGGCAAACTTCGACTTCTTATGTATGTTTGATTCATTTAATTATGTAGTTTGATTAAATTCATAATGTCATCGTCATTTAACCGTAAACTTTACTGGCTTAAGCTATATATTTATTCTAGTTGATTATTTAGTTTGATTTCATTTTTTTTCTAGCTTTTCTAAATCCATTGTTGTTCTTTATTTGTGCTAGTCTGCGCCAAAGTGTTTTCTTCTTACTTTTTCGATATTTTTGAAGATGGGCTTTAGTCTTGGGTAGCTTATCATATATACTTCATCAAATATTGCTTTGTATTTTTCATGGACTTCAGGGTTAGGTAGATATTCTTTACTCACGTGAACCATCTTTCTAACTGCAGTTTCATATGATGGATAGTGACCTATCCCTACAAATCCACATATTGCAGCACCTAAGCCACTTGTTTCATATGTTTGTACCCTTTGGATAGGTAGTCCGAAAATATCTGCCGTTATCTGACATACTAGATTGGATTGTGCACCTCCACCAGAGACCATCACTCTATTGATGGGAATACCCGATTTTTTCTCTAATTTGTTTTTTCCAGCAAGTAAGGAAAAATTGATTCCTTCAATTATTGCCCTATACACATGAAGCGTTGTATGCCTTTCATTGAATCCTATCATAGCACCTCTAGCTTCTGGTCTTCTGATTGATGGCGACCAGTACGGTTCTACATATAGCCCTTCACATCCAGGTTCGATTTCTTTAACTAGTTCATCCAATTTCTTTTCTGAAACTGGACATATCTTGTCAGGATAAAAACGTTTAACAAACTCTTCCACAAACCAAGTTAATGTCCAATATCCTCTAAATATCATTATTTCAGGATTATATCTATCCTTATGTACTGCTGGATATGCAGGAACAAACGGTGATGACTCTATGTATTTTTTACTAGAAATTTGAATAGTCGCAGTTGTGCCAAACGATATTGAAGCTACGTCTTCATCAATTGCACCAACTCCTAAGGTTTCACAGCCCTTATCAGAGCCACCTGCAACAAGTGGAAGACCTTCAGGTATTCCGGTAAGGAGAGATGCCTCTTTTGTAATATTACCAATTACACTACCTGCTGGCACAATATCATAGAGTTTACTTTGTTCTAATTTGAAAGGTACAAACATTGTAGCTTTTGGGTCCGTCCATTTTCTTTTTTTATAATTCATTGGAACGTGCCCAATAGTTGAAGCTATACTATCTACCAAGTTCCCAGTCAGCATATAATTTAGGTACGTGGAGTACATTACATACTTATCTGTTAATGCCCATATTTCTGGTTCGTTTTCTTTTATCCAGTTATATCTTGCCTCTTTCCGATTTTCTTCATACACCCTTTTCATTCCTAAGAGTTTTAACACTGCAGATGTAAAAAGGGGGGTCTTGTCAGGGCATTCGGCTTTTCTTCTATCTAGCCAGATAATACAAGGTCTAAGTGGCTTTCTATCTTTATCTAGGCATATACCCACATCCCTCATGGTAGTGACACAAACCGCAGCAATGTTTTCCCATTTATCTTCGTTTTCTTCCTTTAGTTTTTTGGACGCCGAACAGAATTTCTCCCAGTATAGTTCGGGCTCTTGTTCTGCCCAACCTTCATACTTAGAAAAGTATGCTTCAAATGGTTCTCTGACTTTTGCTACAAGGTCACCTTTATCGTTGTATAACATGGCTCTCGTGCTCTGCGTCCCACAATCAAATGTTAACATTAACTTTTCCATTTACTTTCTCCTATCGATATACATTGGTCTACTCGCGCGCATCTATTTTTTGACTCTTTGTTTGTTTTTGCTTTACCTTCCCTTAATTAGTAATTCGGCAAATATGGGCACCTATTGCCCATGGCATATTATATTTTTCACAAACTACATTTCTTTATCGGTTATTATTCTAGTCATGTCAGACGTCGTTATTATGTCAGCACCTGTCCCACAAACATTTGATATTAATGTTGTCCCTATTGGATACACTTTATCAATCACCACTTTGTTTATTTCTTCCATAACTTTAAAGATGTCTCCTTTAGGAATTTCCGTCGCCGTTCTAACTGAAACCACTGGCAACTCAGGGAAAATAGTCTTTACAGTAGTTGCTATAGTCCTGGTGGGATTTGTGACTTCTTTTTCACCAAATCTCTTGCCCCTTAAGCAATCGTTTCCTTCAACTATGACTTCAGAATCTTTAATTTCAATTGTTAAAAAACATCCCTTTGGACATTCTATACAAGTTAAATTCATTTCATCCTTCCTAAATTTATTTTCACTCGATTTTAATGACTGGTTTTGCTATATATCGGTTGATTGGTGCGTCGTTTGAGCTTTATCTATCACTATTAGTGCCTTATCTATAATTATTCGTAACTAACCATCGCTATTTGTGCCTTATTTATAGTTGTTTGCAACTATCCAACGCTGTTTGTATCTCAACCGTTGTTGTTTGCCTTATTTATCGCTAGTTGGACATGCTTCTACATTTTCAGCAAATAGTAAAACTTCTACCTGATCTCCTTTTTCTAACTTTAATGGTACTGAGATTTTTTCCATCTCTGGAGGTCTTAAAGCAATATATTTTTTAGTAAATACTTCCCCTCCGTTTACAGTAACTACTACTTTTGCTTTCAGCATATCTGTACTTGCTCTAAAAAAGAATGTAGTCTTTTCTTTTAGAGAATTTATATCTATGTATTGTGGCACCAGGTACATGCACCCTTTAGAACCTACTTCTATTAATTCCCTTTTGTTTTCACTGCCTATATTTTTACCAGCAATTTCTGAAACTTCACTGACATAATCAACCAGGTCGTGCACATGTAACGCATTGCCTACACTATATATCCCATCTGTTAATGTCATCATGTTTTGATCTACAAATGGCCCTTTTGTTCTTTTGTCTATCAATATATCTAAACTTTCTGCAATTTCGTTTTCGGGTATTAAACCAACGGAAACAATTAGTGCATCACACTTGATATATTCTTCAGTTCCTTTTATCGGATTCATCTTATCATCTACTGAGGATATCTCCACCTCTTCAACCCTTCTATTTCCAAACACTCTAGTCACTGTTTTTGAAAGATGAAGAGGTATATCAAAGTCAATTAAGCACTGTTGAATGTTTCTAGAAAGTCCACTAGGTGTAGATTTTGCTTCATATACGCCTATTACATCTGCACCTTCTAACTTTAGCCTTCTTGCCATAATTAAGCCAATATCACCACTTCCTAAGATGACACATCTCTTGGTGGGCATAAGTCCCATTAAATTTACAAAGTTCTGAGCATTACCTGCTGTCATTACCCCAGCTGGTCTATCCCCGTGAATATTGACTTGCCTTGCAGTTCTTTCTCTGCAACCATTTGCAAGTATTAACCTTTTAGCTGCATAAGTTTTTATCCCAAGCTTTGATGTAGTTGTTACTACATATTGATCTTTTATCTTTTCAACTTTAATGACAAAAGTTAGGGTCTCAAGTTTTATATTTGGCTTTTGAAAAACCATTTGAATATACCTTTCTGCATATTCTGGACCTGATAGCTTTTCCTTAAACCTTACAAGCCCAAACCCATCGTGAATACATTGTTTGAGTATGCCCCCTGCACGCGCTTCTCTTTCAATGAGTAGCACTGAGTATTTTTCATCTACAGCTTCAGCCGCAGCGAGTCCCGCTGGTCCAGCTCCGATAATTATTACATCATATTTAATTATTTCTCTTGCCATTTAGTATCCTTAACTTATGTTTTATGTCACCTATATTGACTATATATCGCGCAACCTAAACGCTTAATTTTACTTTGTTTTACCAACAAATAACTTACTTGTTGAGCCTTTCTTTGTTATATCCACAAGGGGTATATTACATTCTTTTGAGATTATTTCAGCTACTAGTGGAGAGCAAAAACCTCCTTGGCATCTGCCCATCCCGGGACGTACTCTCCTCTTTATTGCATCTATTTGAGGAACTACTATTGGAGACCTAAGTACATCTATTATTTCACCTTTTGATATCTCTTCACAACGACAGACAATTTCACCATAATCGGGGTTTTTCTTAATTAACTCATCTCTTTCTTCAACTGTCATTTCACTAACCTTGGGAATAGGTTTTCTTGTAGCGACAAACGAAGTATTTGGTTTAACTACTATATTTTCATTTTCATACATTGCTTGAATTACTAAATTTGCTATCTCTACAGCAATAGCTGGAGCTGCAGTAATCCCTGGAGACTGTATTGCAGCAGCTTGTACAAAATTACGCACTTTTTTGTTCTTTTCAATTATGAATTCTTCTTCATATGAAGGAGCTCTAGTCCCTGCAAAATATGTGATTATATCCTGTCTTTTTAGACTTGGTACTGTAGTGGATTGTTTTGCCCAAATTTCATCTATGTCCTCACGAGAGGTTTTTTCATCTTCTTTATCTATTATCTCTGTTGCGTTTGGTCCAAGAAGGGTATTTTTATCTATGGTAGGAAGTATTCCTCCACCTTTAGTTTTTGAGCCTTTTTTAACCATTATTCCGATAACAGATTTTGTAAGGCGAGAATCTTGATTGGCTTTTTTATCCATTATTATTTCTACACCTTTTCTTGGATGAATAGTAAAAAATCTATCTCCTGCCCATTCTGCAATGGTATCGCTAAACACACCAGCTGCATTAATTACAACTTTAGGAAATATGGTCCCCCTCGTTGTCTTCACTGCTTTTATGTATGTACCATCACTGACAATTCCAGTAACTGCGCAGTTTAAGGCAATTTCCACTCCGTTAATTGCTGCTGATTCAGCAAAGGCTATTGTTGTTTGGTAGGGACAAATTATTCCTGCCGATGGACAGGCAAAACCTCCATAGTTATACCCTACATTTGGAGCTATTTCTTTAATCTCATCATTTGTTAAACCTTCAATTGGAATATCATTAAGTTTACCTCTCAACTTGATGAAGGGTAATAATAGTTTTTGAAACTTTGTGGTAAATAACACAGTTTGCCCACACCTATCAAACTCAAGACCTAAATCCTTACTTAACTGGTCGTACATCTTATTGCCAGCTACATTGTATTTAACTTTGATGCTTGAAGATTTTAAATCAATACCAGGATGGATTTCACCATCGTTTCTAGAAGATTGAGCCATTGCAACATCGGATTCTTTTTCTACAAGCATTACATCTAGCTCATATTTACTTAGTTCTCTAGCTATTGCGCACCCTACTATCCCGCCCCCAATAATTAGTACATCAGGAGTTTTCCCCTCATACTTATTATCTTTAAAACTGGGGATACGCATAGGTTTTGGGGTATAACCTTTTAGTTTAATGTTATTTACAACACCTCTAGATTTTTTGGAAATTGCAAGTTGACCACACTTTAAAATATCTTCATATGATAAAAGCTCGCCTTCAAGCACCGTTGCACCATTTTCATACTTTACAACAATTTGCCCATAGCCAGCTTTAACTAATTTTTTCTGTATGATTTTTATAAAATTTTTATTCACTGAGCTCTCCTAGTCATAACCAAATGAATGCATCTTCTAGGTTTGAACCATACATAGTAGAATACCTGTGCATTCTATAACATATGACACATTAAACCTAAATCACCGACCCATTACGATTATACTACCACTTAAACAAGAGTGTGTAAAGAGCGGAGTTTTTTACTATCGCCACCATTTGCAACGACCAAGTACCTATTTGTCGTCCTCCGTACTATGACAACCAACACTTATCTTATAACGCCTAGCGTCTATTCACCGTGCACTTACTATGATAACTTACACTTGCTATTTGTAACCAATGTCGTTTGAGTTTATCAAATCTTGATTTGTCTTGATTAGCAAAAGTTTGCCTTAAAAAATTAACTGTTGCTTATTTTTCTTTGCCATCATTATCTTCAGGCTGGACCAAGTTTAAATCCTTGTTACCATTATCTTCTGGTTTAACCGAATCTAAATCTTCGCTACTTTTATCTTCTTCTGCATCTCCTACTTTTACTAGTGTGATTTGCTGTAAAAGGACATATTCAACGATACTTAAGGTAATAGCGACTGTAGTTAGAAAAAGCCCTACTAGTTCTAGAGTTAAAAATTCAGTCTTACTTTCAACTGAAATAAAAATAATTTTACATATGATGTGAATACATAGCATTACTAATTTACCTAGTGACAAAGATTCCTTTGCTGCTTTAATATCGAAAAACTCTTTACGAGTTAAAATCTCTTTTTTAGAAAATATGCTACTTCTCTTAATGGCACTGACTATTATGAGAAGCAAAACTACTAGTCCTGACATAACTACATACCAAGAATATGTGGATTTCATATCAAAAATTAGTGGCGCTAAAACTATAGCAAAAAGAATTAGTGAAATTATAATGAGTGCAAATCTATATTGGTTAAGTAAATGCTTATCGGCTGTGATTGCATACTTTTCACCGATATATACAGCCTTTGTTTTGATTTTGCCTTTAGTATCTTCGCTTGGCTCTAGTTTATAATCTTTAATTACTTCTTTTCTTCTCATTTTTACCTTACATTCTCTTTATCATTATGCATCTATGATAACACAATAAGCACTTTTATTATCTTTTTCATATATTGACTGCTTGCTATTTATTCTCGCAGGCGCCTACTTTTCAGGTTGAATTTCGTTCGTCTGGACGGGGTTTATTATCTTTTAATGGCCTTCCTCTATATTAGTTCATTTTACTTTGTCATCACTTATTTAGATATTGACTATTATATACTTCTACAAGTAGCCTATCTTTTCAGGTTGAGATTCATTTGTACAGACCTAGGTTTATTATATTCTATTGACTGTCTTCCATATGAGCTTTGTTTTAACCTTTCATCACTTATTCAGATACTGACTGTTGTATATTTCTGCATACAAGCCATCCTTTTCAAGGAGGGTTTTATGTGTGCCTGTTTCTACGATACTTCCATCATCTATAACTAAAATCAAATCTGCGTTTACTATAGTTGATAGTCTATGTGCTATTACAAAAGCTGTCTTATCCTTCATAAGTTTATCCATAGCTTTTTGAATTAATAGTTCTGTTCTAGTGTCTACATTAGATGTTGCTTCATCAAGAATGAGAAGTTCTCTAGCTGATAAAAATGCTCTTGCAATGGTAAGCAGCTGTTTTTGTCCACCCGATAAATTAGAAGTTCCTTCATCTAGTTCAGTATCATAGCCGTCTGGAAGTGCTTTAATAAAATGATCAGCATAAGCGTGATCACAAGCCTCCATAACTTCTTCTAAAGTTGCTCCGTCTTTTGCATATCTAACATTTTCAAACACAGTTCCTTTGAATAGCCAAGTATCTTGTAGCACCATAGAAAACAAGTCTCTTACGCTCTCTCTAGACACTGTATTAATGTCAATCCCATCTATATAAATATGCCCACTTTGAATGTCATAGAAACGCATAAGCAAATTAACTATAGTAGTTTTTCCGGCACCCGTTGGACCAACAATGGCTACCTTTTGCCCCTTTTTAATGTCAATATTTAGATTTTCAATAAGAGGTTTATCTTCGCTATAACTAAAGTATACATTTTCAAATTTAACGTTGCCTTCTATCTCTTTAGGCATATCTCCAGTGATAACTTCCATCTCTTCATAATCGAGCATCTCATACACTCTCTTAGCCGAAGCTTTAACTCTTTGCATACTAGCCATACCTTGCGCTATTTGTTCTAGAGGTTGAGTAAATTGTTTAGAGTATAACAAGATGGCAATAACCCCACCAAGTGATAAAAGTCCATTGATTGCTAGATATCCACCTAGTAGACAAATTAACGCATAGGAGATACTACTTGTAAAAGTTACTATTGGCACCATCATCCCTGTTAGAATCTGACCCTTTTTAGATGACTCTGCAATTTCTTTAGTAATATCTGCACCTGCTTTTTCCCTATCGGGCTCTAGTCCATATGCTTTGACAGTAGCGTATCCTGAGTACGTCTCTTCAAGCTGGACATAATATTTTTCGACACATTCTCTTTCTTTAGAGAAATGCCTAGAACCTTTACCTCCCACTATTGCAGCTAAAGCCATAGATATCGGCACCATCCCAACTACTACAAGTGCTAGTTGCCAGTTGATTATAAACATCATAACCATCATGGCTAAAACTTGAAAAACTCCCATTATCAACATATCAATTATTTCGTGGATGGTGTTTCCCATATCTGATACGTCTGAAGTAATTCGCGAAAGCATTTGACCAGGTTCAGTCTTATCTATATAACTAACTGGTAACATTTTAATCTTATCTGACATACGTATACGAATATTTGCTGTAAAATGTCTACTTACTGTATAATTCATAACCAGCATTTTTATATACGATAGTATCGCCTTTATTACATACATTGAAAGTAATAAAAGGAGTGGTTGCATAACTTCTTTCATCAAGTCAAAAGTTTGTTCTGTTCCTTTAATAAGCCAGTATCTGTTTAAAGTGTCGACTACTTCTTTTGCAAAAATTGGCGCAATCATATTGGTAGCTATAACTAAAAAAGCTAAAACTGCACCCACCGTCAATCCAGATCGTATTTTTTTCGCTTCGAATATAAGCCTTAAAATAGTTCTATCTTTTTCTTTTTTAACACGAGGCTTTGTTGATTTATTCATCACATCTACCTCCTGTCTTTGATACTGATTCATTCAAATTGCTACCAGTAGTTGAAGTTAGCGTTTCATTTAGTAAAGCCCCACCTGTTTGCGATAGATATATTTCACGGTATAATTTACAACTTTCTAATAAATCTTTATGTTTACCTCTTGCAATTATTTCACCCTTATCCAGCACAAATATTTGGTCACACCCCATAGCAGAAGCTACTCTTTGAGTAATATATATTTGAGTACTACCTGATAATTTTTCATTTAGCTTTTTCCGTATTCTAGATTCTGTTAAAAAATCAAGAGATGAAAAACTGTCATCAAAAACATATATGGGCGCATTTTTTAAAATTGCCCTTGCCATTGCTAGTCTTTGCTTTTGTCCACCTGACAAATTACTCCCTTTAGGTTGTATTTCATAATCTAGCCCTTCAGTATGTTCTTTTAAAAAACTTCCAAGTTGAGCTGTCTTAATGGCTTCGCAGACTTCTTCATCACTTGCATCTTTCCTGCCCATTAGTACATTACTTTTGATGGTTCCTTTAAAGATGTTTGATTTTTGTAAAACACATGAAATATTAGTTCTTCTTCTATGTTCACTTATCGTGCTAATGTCTTGATTATCAAAATATATATTGCCACTAGTATTATTAAAAAAGCCCATAAGTAAATTAATTATGGTTGTTTTACCTGAGCCCGTCCCACCTATAAATGAAACTTTTTCACCTTTTTTTATTTCAAAGTTAAGGTTTGTTACTGATGGCGCTAACGCATTAGGATAAAGAAACTCAACATTTTCAAAGCGAATATTTCCTTCTAATGGCATGTCATCTTCTTCTACTCTTGCAGGAATGCCCTTACTATCTAGCACCTCTTTTATGCGACCATAACTTGCCTTAACTCTTGGTAACATTACAAATATAAAAGTTAAATTCATAATAGACATCATAGCAAGTGCTACATACTCAATTACAGATACAATATTACCTGCACTAAGCGCGCTCCCTGGCTGTTGCATCTTGTGCGCGCCAACAGTGTATATGAGTATTATCGTGAGATTTAGAACTAAAACAGCGAGTGGCGGTACCAGCCCCATATGTACATTAGCTTTAATAATATTTTCCGCCATAACATTAGTCGCATCTTTTGCCCGTTTCATTTCATGTTCTTCTTTATTAAATGCTCTAATAACCCTAATCCCAGTTAATCTTTCTTTAATTATGGCATTTTGGATGTCTATATATTTATCGCTTTTTAACCATAGTGGCATAGTTTTTCTAGATATTAAAATGAGTACAACCACAAGTATCGGTACACTAGCAAACATAATAATTGCAAGCGACCAGTCCCTAATAAATGCTAAAACTGTTCCACCTATCAAAAACATTGGAACTGTCACCATACTACTAATCGTTACACTAGCCATCATAGTAATTACCCAAACATCTTCTGTGGATCTTGTTAAAAGCGATGATGGGCCTATTTTATTAACTGTTTCATATGTTAACGTATTTGCTTTTTGAAAAACTAAATCCCTTATTCTCTTACCATATGAAGCATAGACTTCAGCAAGTAGCTTATTTACAATAAGCATTAAAACCACACCGATTATAGCAAGTGCTAGCATAAGAAGGGCATTTTTCCAGACATAATCAAAATCCCCCTGATTTATGCCCTTATCAACAATCTCACTAAGTAATGTAGGTAGCGCAAGAGAAGCTGCTACACTAACTAGTAATAGAAGCGATATTAAAACTATTTTTTTTCTCTCTGGCTTAAGTAAAGCTATAAATTGTTTCATGCAACCTTCTCTTTTTACTAACTATAAATATAGTATCATTAAACTAATTTTTAGCACAATTTAAACCACAATATAATAGTGTTATTTACTATCAAAAGTTGCCCTTACCTCCGTAACGCTCGAGGGTCTGTTTACTGCCCCACTTACTATGACAACTAACATTAACTACTATCAGACTCAAATTAAAACCACCCAATACCAATATGAAAAAACTGTATTTCTACAGTTTTTATCGCCTGATAACAAATAATTGTGGGAGTTTCTTGTTATCTGCCCATGTCTGGAGATGGTTTATCCATATAAAAAGCCTCATCTCTAATTTTATACAAGGTATCTACCGTGTCTTCATATGTCACATCCTCGCCTTTGTTGAGTAGATGTTTTGTGACATTATTATAATCATATTCATAAAAATTGGAGTCAACAATTTCTGACAATACTTCGTAGATATTTACATCTGGATTTGCAGATATTGCAAACGGACTATTTTGTCTTGCATCACGCGTTTCAAAGACTAATTTTTCAAACTCTTTATCAAACTTAATTTTCGGATATAGTTTATGTAAATCATATAAATGTCGCGATGTTCTCTCTTTAAACTCACCTAAATAGTAATCACACAATGCAAATATTTTATCAACAAATGTTCTTTCTACCGTCTGAGTTTGTATTGGAAACGGCTCTAAATTATAGTCCTGTATTAAACTTTCATACCTGCCCCCTTTAAGTGACTCATATATTATATTAGACGCATGTCTTTCTTCAGAAGGAAAAGACTTTATCGAAAAAATAGTATCGATTTTTATGACAGGATCAATTCGCCCCTCTGCTGATTTAGGGTATTCTACTTTATAATTGTTAAACATTTTTTTACTTTTAATATGCTCTAAATTAGTAATTTTAAATCCCAATTTGTCACAAGTTCCCACAATAGCCCTTTTAGTATTAACTCGATTTCCCTGTGTTAAATAATCTTGCTTTAATGTTAAATCTATATCTTCAGAAAATCTTTTTATTATACTGTAACACTTTGATAGAGATGTTCCGCCTTTGAAAATTAAATTAGGAATTTCCTTTGATAATTCATTAAGCAATAAACTCACATAATAATCCTTTTCGATCATCGATTGACCTACCTTCGACTCCATTTCGACTGCTTTTAATGTTTCTGTGAATAATTTAGTATTCTCATGTAAATGCATTTAAAACCTCACTTGATGCAAAATTTTTTATTGCCCTTGCTGGCATCACTTCAGCGAAGACAAATAAATCCTTAGGTAGTAATTTGTTTTTTTTCATATATGTAATTACATTTTCACTAAACTCTTTTGTTTGTTTTTCAGGCTCTACTAGATTAAAAGTTTCTAATAACATCAATTGTCTGTAGTTATCATTCGAAATATTAGTTCTTGATTTTTTTACATATGCACGACCCGAAATCACATCAACTGTTCTCCCCCTTGTGGATTCGTTGTTTGTTATTATTTCCACCGTGCTTGGCACTTGTGTTGATAATCCAAAAATATTTAAAATAGTATTCCCGGTATAGAAACCATAATAATTTTTCCCATCAGTTATATATTTTTTTCTAAAAACATCTTCAGAACTCAATACCGACATCCCGAAAATATCAGAAAAAGTGGGAATATAATAGACACCACTATCATACCTCGCTAATTTTTTGTTTTTTAGTGCATCTCTAATCAGTCTATAAGCACTTTCACGGGTATAATCACCTAATTCTTCATAAATCTCTTTAAACAATATAGGTTCATTTTCTCCATACATTGCTTTTAAATTCTCAGTCCAGTCCATGTTCTACCTCTTTCATTTTGTTGTTATTAAAATGATACACTTTTTTACATAATAAGTCAATAATTGTATCAATACAATAACTTCCACTGTGCATAAGACATTGATGCAATTTGCAAAATATACTCTATTATTAGCGACAATTATCTACGAGCTACTTTCTAAAAGTTACACTCTAGCACTAAACAATATCACAGTATCAAATGAATTACAATACCAAAAATTTATATTTATTAAAAACAGCAAGCAATGTACTTTAAATGGGACAGACAAGGTGTTTTTAACTGATTTATGCGTTTATTTGGCTCTTTTTTAAATGTTATTACGCTACAAATAATAATTTGAATACACTTACAATATATGTTTTTTAACTCAGGTCACTGTTCTTAACCTTGTAGGTTCTTTTGTTTTCTTATGTGTTTCTCAATTAGTTTTCGTAAAACTTTTAGAGTTGTGTTGTTATATAGCACTGCAAGATTACAGATTAACTCCAAGTCTAGTGACCAAAACATATCCTCGTCTATTCGTAAATTGTCAAATAGAATATATTCTAATTCTTTTTGACTATAGCAAGGTCTAATACTGTATAACTTATCGCAAATTGCCTTTTCCGGACTTGCTATTAGGTAACCAGAATCTTGTTCTGCAATGTAACGCAAACCATAAGGATATGCTCTTGCTGGAATATCGGTATAATAGAAGTTTCCAAACTTTGTACGATAGCACTTGGTTCTTCTCTTCCTAAAAGTTGCAGATGTAACATTGTATACTCGCTCTGGTATTAAACCATAATGTGCTAGTGCTGTTTCAAATGACACATACGACGGTCCATAAATAACGCCAGCTAAAACATTTTTAGAAACATTTTGGTCCCGAACATATAGACCTCTAATGACTGGAATAATTTCACCATTTTTAACCATTCGACTAATCTTAGCCATGGGATTACTGTATTCTTTTAATTCCTGTTTAAGTCCATTTGTTGAAACTATCATAAAGCTCGTTACCACCGTTCTTTTAATCCTAGTTAATATACAATGTTTTATCTAACTGTTGCTAACCCAATATCTTCTACGAGAAATCGTTATATTTTTTATAACTTGTGATTTGCTCCACTAACTACAATTTTACTGACTTTTTTGGAGCAAATCAACATATTATAATAATCAATTACTTGGTTTTTACATCTTCACAAAACTAAATGTTTATGATAATATATAGTGCTAAACTAAAGCGTTCAAAGAAGAAGGATGCAAGATGAATATATAAATAATGTTGCTAACATCTACTTAAGTTAAATTCAAACAACATTATTATACGAGGTAATAAAAACATGATTAATAAATCTATTTATCCAAAAACCGTACGCATTCCTATTGAGGGCGACCAAGTAGTTATCACCGAAAAGTTAGACGGATCAAATCTAGTAATCTTCAAATTAAATGGCAAGTTATATGTTGCTGCTAGAAATTGGATATTTGACATTGAAAACCCTGAAGACTTTAATGAAATCAGCTATTCTGGACTACAAAATTGGCTCAAAATTTATAAAAGTACACTTCTAGATACATTACAAGAAGGAGTTGCTATATGTGGCGAATGGCTTGGTATGGGAACAATAAAGTATTCCATAGATAAATTTGATAAACGATATTATATGTTTGCTACAGCTAATGTTGATAATGATTTTAATTTATCAAACTTGACGTATTACGAAGAATATTTTGCCCTTCCTTTCACTAACCAAGAAATCCCATACTTCATAGGAATTAGACCTGAAGTGACTAGGACACAAGTTATGCCTAACAAAAAGTTTTTAGACAGCTTATATGAAAAATATACTAGCGTTGAAAAACGAGATGTCGAAGGATTTATCGTTATAGTAGCAAATACAATCAAAAAGTATGTTCGTTTAAAAGGTGGAAAACTAATAGAGCATTTTGTTTTAACTGACTAAAGGCGATAGTCTCACCATCAAAAATATAGCGATTTAAAACAAATTTATATCCCGCCTCGGAAGTTGGCTTAATGCTAGTAATGATATAAATTGTTGTTTAACACTCAAAAGTTAAACCCAAGTACCAGTAATGTTATTGCTGGTATTTTTTATTAGTTTTAATTTAATATGTAGAGAGTTACTCGCAAGTTTCGCTATTTTCTTTTTGACGCTTTTTGGTTGCTTTTTCTTTTTCCTTTGCATCGTTAAAAACAAAAAACTTTTGGTATAGAAACTCGGTTATACCATTAATTAAAAGTGTTGGAATTTCGACGGCCCAAGGATGAATCCCTAACCCTTTTACTCCCCAAATCCCTGTTGTGAAAGCACCTGTCCAAAACATAGAAAGAGGCGTAAATACTGCATAATATAACGCAACTTTAACCATAGCTTTAGGCACATTGACTGCTGACTTAAAGGTAAATTTTCTATTAAATGTAAAGTTCCAAAGAACCGATAGAATTAACGATATGAGGTGAGATAGCCAAGGCACCAATTTCATTGCATCGTGAAACAGTGCATAAGTGCCAACTTGTATTGCTCCTGCAGAACCAGCAATTATGAAATACTTTATAGCTTGAAAAATTTCTCTTTTTGCTTTTATTCGTTTTATCTTTTTAGGATCGGTTTCAGCATCCTCTAACTCTCGTTTTTTCTCTTGCTTTTGTTTTATCTTTTGTATTGGAGTAAGAGGCTTTCCTGCAGCTTCACGCTTAGCATAGTAATGTTGTAGCCAAACCTTAAACTTAGATGGTTTATTTACTCCAACAGCCGTATCCACCATTTTATCCATAGAGTCATTAGTTATGGTAGTTTCAGGCTCTTGTTCTTTTAAATCTTTGGTTTCTTCGTCTAAAATAGGTTGATTCTCATCCATACACCGCTCCCAAGGTATATTCTTTTCATCTTGATTATATCTTACCTAAAACCTAGTTGTCTAGAGGCGAAAATACAGAAATTAAATGTATGAAAACAAGGTTTATTATTCACTTTCATTTGCGTGAATGATAGACAGGGACTGAATGAGAGACTAGCAGTATCTTTCTAGCTGAGATGTAAAACACTAGCCATGAGTGTTATAAAAACAGAATATTTGTAACAACTAAAGTTAAGCTTTTATTATGTTGGACTACTTGAGTGAATGATAGACAAAAGATGCTAGAACAACTGGATGGGAGGCTATCTTTATCATTTCAAGTCTATCTACAAGTCTACTTCCTCTTGGTTTTATAACATTTATGGTTTTCACTGAAAGTGCAGCTTGTATATCTTCTAAAGTCTTGTCTGTTTTAATTGTTATGGTCCTAGTTTCACCTGGATACATATCAAAAAAGTTATCAGAAAACGGGTTTATTTCTCCAGGGAGTCTTAATTCTACAAATCTAGAAAAACAAGGACTGTTTAGTTCAATTTGGCAAACTTCACCTTCTTTTTTAATGTCCATAATTTTAACTGGTTCTTTTTCTAGGTGCCTGTTTGATTTTAGATATGTTCTCCTCATAATCTCAATACCATCTTTTTCAAGTATGGTCATTATGTATGTATTTTTGCCAAAGTCCAGCTTATTTAAGGGACATTCTTTTATTACGACAGCCTTACCTTTTTCAATTACGAACTCTTTAACTTCCTCTATTATTTTACACTTATCTTTTTTATCACCTACACGAATTGTTAGTTTGATTTTTTCGTCAGATAATGTATCGTTAATGCAAACTATCTTAACAACCTTATCATCTAAGTATGGGTATGCTACTATCGGCGAAAAGAAGTGTCTTGCCCTATATTGTAATCCTTTATAGTTTCCATAATAGTCAATGCTTGCCCAAGAGTTAACGCCCCAACAATCATTTAATTGCCAATAAAGTGCTCCGTTACACTCGCCTTTCATAGACCTCCAACCAAGTGTACCTATCTCCATTGTCTCTGCTTGCACACATTGAGTTAAATAAACATAGTCATCCTTATTTTTCGGAGCATAGAACATTTTATTAACATAATATTTCATTTTAGCATTCCCATGTTCGCATTTTTGGTGCCTTAACATAATTTTGTTTTCAAGGTCAGCTCCTTCATTTTTTGAAAATATTTCAATAGCATTGAGCGTTGGCATTGATTGCATTCCAAACTCAGAACAGAATCTTGTTCTTCTTTTGTTGTAATAAGTAGGGTCTAGAAGTCCGTGCCATACTGCCCATAAATGGGTATCTCCACGACTGTCATCGTCTACACCTTTTAGAAAAACTCCACTACTTGGTGATGATGCCCAGTATGGTGTAACTGTATCTAATTTAGCAAGTTCAGTTGGCACTATTTCATAGAAAAATGTTTCATATTCACTTAGTAGTTTTTGCCTATTTTCTATCCAGCTATCACTAAGAGACTCCATCTCGTTATTTCCGCACCAGATTGCAAGTGATGCTCTATGGCGTAATCTTTTTACATTATCTTTTAATTCTTGGATAGTTGATGCCAAAAAGTCCTCTCTTAATAAATCATATGCAGCACACGCAAATGGTAAATCCTGCCATACTAAAATCCCATACTTATCACAAAGATCATAAAATGTTTCAGTTTCATAATATCCACCGCCCCAAACTCTAAGCATATTCATATTAGCTTTCTTTGCATCTAAAATAATCTTCTCGAGTTCTTCTTTAGTAGTTTTGGAAACAAAGATATCTGAAGGGATCCAGTTTGCACCTTTTGCAAATATGCGTTCACCGTTTATGATAAAACAAAAGTCTTCTCCAAAATCATCTTCTTTCCTATACAGTTCGATTGTCCTTAGCCCAATCTTTTTAGTTATTTCATCCAATACTTCATCAGATTGGGGATTATATAACGAGATTGTAATTTCATATAACGGTTGATCTCCCAGCCCACTACACCACCAAAGCTCAGGATTTTCTATTGCGCATTTACCAATACCACCATCAAATTTAATCTCTAACTTTTCATTACTAGGTGTAGTTACGGTTCCTTTATATACCCCATCACCCTTTTCATCTTTTAATGTAAATTTTAATTCTACTCTTTTATCTAAATGGTTTTGGGTAACAATGAAATCGCTAATACGGTTATCGTATGTCAAAATATATGTATCTCTTGTCAATCCACAAGAAATGAACGTAGGACCCCAGTCCCAGCCGAAATGATATTGAGGAAATCTTACATGAGGATTTCCGTGTATGCCTAAACTACGCTTTGGAAGTTTAAACTGTTCTTGATACTTAGCAATTTTATCGTGAGGGGGCTCAAACACTATTCTAATGCTATTTTTGCCTACAGTTACAAATCTTTTGATGTCAAACTCATATATAATGTGAGCGCTTACTGTTTCACCCACTAGCTCGCCGTTTATATAGATGGTTGCTAAAGTATCTATTTGCTCAAACACAAGTATTAGATTATCTTTAGCAATCTCTTCTTCAGATATTTTAAAGTCTCTACAAAACTCCCATCTCTTTTCTGAAATCCACTGTAATTTACCTTCATTATCTTCTATTATTGGGTCGTCTATTATCCCTGCCTTATGAAGACCTACATAGTTACAAGACGGCATCAAAATATCACAAGACTCCTCACCATCTAAGTTTTTAAGTTTCCAAATTCCATTTAAATCAATTTTTTTCATTTCTCCATCCACCTTTTAATTACTGTGTTTAAAATCATTGTAAGCGTAATTGTTATATAGTCTAGGCCTTAATCTATCTGCGACTGTTATACAGTGTTAATTTTGATATATTGTCTTTATGAGACGGCTAGAGGGCTTTATTGCACTATCCACGACTGTTATATAGCGTTAGGGGCTTGCTCTGTTCGCCTTTATGAGTCCGCCAGCCTTGCTTGCGCTATCTGAGACATTTATGTAGTGATAGACTGCTATTTCCCTTCCCCACATTCTTTCTTACGCTATCTAAGACAGTTAATTGGGTCCTTATCTCCTTTTTTAAGCAAATCCTATCTTGCACTACGTGACATTGTCTTTATTAAAAATGCCACCTATTTAAGTAGCATTTCTAATGTAATTACTTTATGAGAATTAGCTCGAGGTTATCTTAACCATATATACTTTTCTCTTGCTGAAGAAACAGATGCTGATCTTCTTAACCTAGATATTGTAAATATCACAAGGAATAAGAGAAGAATGCCACCTATTATGTATAGTATGGTGAAGTTTTGATATACTACAATTCTTCCTGCTTCATTTGTCATAAATACTATTTCTCCGTTAGCCATTTGCGAGTTAGGTATGTCTAGTTTTACGCCACTTTCGGTCAAATAGTATGCTCTTGTAAATGCATTAACCTTAATACTTGAATCAACAAACTTGACCTTGTATGTCTCATTTTTGTCATCAGCTTTAATTTCTACCTTGTAAGCCTTCAGCACAACATTGCTTGCATTAAAGACAGCATTATCGCTAGTATTATCTACTTCCCCGGCTAAATCAGATATTTCTAGGTAAGTTTCTGGTCCAAAACTACCTTCAACCGTTACGTTTGTTGTATTGTCTTTTGCGGTTATTTCTCCAACATATACCCTTAGCGCATAAGGTAAATACCTAAATTCATAGTTTTTAGCAATTCCACCTTCGGCTACTACTTGATGTAGTCCAGAAGGATATTTATTTTTAACTACCACTGGCTTCTTAGTTAAGCTACTCTCGTTTTCGCCGTCAATAAACCCTGAGTACTCAATTGTCCAATTAATTGTTTCGTTTTCCACACCTTCATCTTCGGTATATACTGAAACATTTAATGTTTTAGGATTGATTGTTAGTGTAGTACTTCCTTCATATCTTACAACATTGTAGTTAGGATTATTGTTAGATAAAACTCCTTCGTATCTGCCTACATCCTTTTTCGCACTTGCTCCATCGCCAAAATCAACAGATACAAATCCTTCATCTCCAGTTGCAAGTGAAGAGTAATCAAATGTAAGGGTATGAGCTTTACCATCATATGTAACTGGTCTCCCACCACCCGACACTCTTACTATTACATCTTGTGGTTTAACGGTGAACTCTATTTGGACAGTTTTTGGTAAATAGTTTCTGCTACCTGCAAATTTTACTGTAGCAAAATGCGTTCCTGCTTTAGGCTGTCTACCTTCATACGAATATGAAACTTGAGCTTGTGCCTTAAAGTCATCGGTAATTAGTCCGTATGCATGTGCTGTATGTCTTGCAAATCTACCATAAATACCTGGTATAGTGCTATCTAGTGATATGTCTACCTCTGCCTTTTCTATTGTAAAGTTTTGTTCTAGAGTTTTTCTATCTAAATCATCATCGTAATCGACAACAACTTTGTACTCACCTACGTTAACTGGTAAATCATTAAGTTCTTCTGAAGTTAAAGCATCGAAATATTTAACGGTATAATTATCGGTATATTCTGTAGTTCCTACACCAACAAATATCTCAGGGCTTATTCCAAGTCCAGTGAATGTGAAAGCCGATCCAGTTATTTCAATTTGTACGCCATCAACAATTTCACAAAGTAAATCTACTATTACAGTCCCATCTCCTACAGTGTAATTATTGTTGTTAGTTGCTAGAAGTTTTACATGTATAGTTGTTTCGCCGATTTCAGTACTTGCATATTCAGCTGTATGAGAAATTTCAGCGTTATCTCCACTAAACAAACCATCTATAGTATAATGCTCGTTAAGTAATAATTTTATTGGTCTATATATGTGAGGCGCTGAAACTGTATATACTTTTTTGGGGACCATAGTTAATGGCGCGGGACTAATCGTTAAATTCGCAGTCAATTCGGTAAATGGTAAAGTATAGTTCATGCTATTTGAATTAAACATAGCAACTACTTCTCTAACTCCTACATTAGTGATATTTCCAGCATAATTAACGGTGACTGGTATACCGTCAAATCCAACTGGTAAAACTCCTTCTATTCTTGCTGATTGTGATTGCTTATTATATACTTTAGTTTGATTTAAAAATTTGATTTGACTGAAATCATACGCGACTTTTTTAATTGTGAGTGTAGCATTCATTTCTTCTACTTCATAATGATTTTCAAAATCACCTGTAAATCTAGCAGCTACAACATATGTCCCAGCATTTTCGTTTTCGTTATTGACATACTCAACTGTTAAACCTTCTGGAAGATTACCACCTAACAATATTGTTTGAACTTGTCCGTTATAATCAACTATCTTATCTTCAAAGGTTAGACTGCTTGTATTGTAATACGCCTTTTTAATAACAAGTCTTGCAATCTTATTCGCTACCGTTTCATAGTTAACTTCATCGCCTATAACCCTAGCAGTAGCCGTGTAAGTTCCAACATTAGTGTACTCGTTGTTTATATATTCTACAGTCAGTCCAGTTGGTAAACTACCTGCAATTGTAACTGACTTTTTATTCCCGTCATATGTAAATTCCGCATCTGTAAACGTAATCCCACTAACATTGTATTTTGCCTTTGCTATGGATATTGAAAACGTTACGCTAGCTTCGTTATAATGATCGGTTTGTGGAACAGATATAGTTATTTCTTTACTAAGTGAAGATGGAACATTTTTAAATCTGTTATTTGAATAAACAAGCGTTGCTTCGTTATGATTCAAAGTAGCACCAGAATCTACCACCTGTTCATTGCCGTTATACACATAATCTTTTACAACATATCTTATATCTATAATAGAGTTTGCTCTTTGTATAACTAGTGTAGCAACCATTACTTTATCGTTATAGTTAACTGATGTTAAAGTTGCCTTTATTTGTGTTCCTTCTAAACTAATGCCCGTAACACCGTTTTTAATATATACGATATTTGCTTGGTCTCCTGTATTGTTTGTAGCATTTGCAGGGACTATATCAATAACGTTATTTGCACTTGTAGCTATCACTGGTTGATTTAAATTAGAAACATTTAAATACCTGGTTGAACCATCATACACTACTGTAGTTCCCTCAAAATATACGCCCAACATATCAGCTTTGTTAATACTAAATGTATTAGAGACATTTGCTGGCACTTCATAGTTGTTTGTATATTCTGTCCCACCAACTATTGTAACTGTTGCAGTGTACTCCGCTGCAGCTTCGGTTGGGAGTGTAGTAGAATTATATGCAGTTCCACCGTAAGTATTCCCAGTATACACAACTGAAAATCCTTGGCTTGCACTATGACTACCTTGCAGTCCTGAAATTTCAACTGTAGCACCTTGTCCGGTTCTGTTGTAGGTATAATTTGAAGAATTTGTCCAAGTGTATGTTAAAGCAGCTTTTGCTATGGTGAAACTTTTGTTTATAGATGAGTTATAGTTGCCTTGACCAGTTATCACCAAAGTAGCTTCTCCTGCATTAATGTTATGCAGGTAACTATTTGTGTAATCAGTGCCAGGAATTAAGTTAATACTCCCAAAACTTACTGCACTTACGGGAGTATGAGCTTCCCCTGTGTATGTGCCTCCTTGAACATCGGTAAAAGTCAAAGTAGATATATCGCGAGGTGTAATCTCAAATGTTTCAACTCTTTCACCAGAATAGTTGCCAGTTCCTGTTAACACAATCCTTCCACCTGTATTAACATTGACATTATATTCCGTTGTATATGATACTGTATAATCTGTGATTACAGTCTCTCCCCAATTGAGCTCAAAAGTTTGAGTAATTTGTACCCCAGTGTATGTCTTAGACACAATACCTGTGACCGTTACATCTGCATCGGAAATATTTTTCCTTGTAATTTCAAATTTTTCTACACCTCCATTGGTGGCAAATGAAGTGGTATAGTTATTGTTTTCAACTTTAAGCGATACTGATTCAAAGGAATATTTACCCACTTTTTGAACATCGCCTATCAAAGATCTTGTAAATACAACTACAATCTGCTCCGCATAGCCACCTGTGACAGTTTGTTCAAATATAGGATCATCGGTACCGAATGGCTTTGAGAAATTATTAGCAACTACTGATAGATTTAGTGGGTTAATCTTAAATTTATTTTTACCACCGTTTTCGTCAAAAATTAGGTTATAGTTAGTGTTATCTGTCGATAGCGTTAGTAAATCATAACTTCCTGCATCATTAATGCCTGGAGACGCAGTATCCCTTGTATATGTTATAGTGTATGGAGTATCGTAATATCCAGCTCTTACTTCTGTTAGCGTTGGGTCATTTTGACCGTAAATCTTTTCAAAATTCTTTGCTACAACCGAAACATTCCTTTGGTTAATTGTAAACTTATCTTTTCCACCATCAGGATCAAATGAAATGGTATAACTTGAATCACTAATTAAAACTTCGGTGAAACTATATGTCCCAACATCTTGTAAAGATGTGTCTCTTTTGTATGTAACGGTGTAGGGTTTACTATAATAACCGATAAAAGATTGTGAAAAGCTTGGATCCGGCTCACCATAAATTTTACTAGAAGTTTCAGCAGTTATGGTTATTGCTCTTGTGTTAATCGTGAATTTATTTAATCCACCATTGGTGTCAAAAGTTATATTATGGTTAGTATCTAGAGTCTCTATACCGGTGAAACTATATGTCCCAGCTTTTTGATAGCTTTCGCCAGTATTCCTTACATATGTAATCGATATATCTTCATTTTTAGCACCTTTTATGGTGTCTGAGAATTCAGGATCTGACTCACCATATGTTTTTTGATATTGCTCAGCTGTTACTTTTTTATTTGCTTTATTAATAGTGAATTTATTTTTTCCACCATTTAACGCAAACTCAACAGTATAGTTATTATTCTCAGTTTTTTGACTTACAGAAACAAATGAATATGTGCCTGCGTTATCTAACAAACCATCTGCCCCTAATTCATATACCGCTGTTATTGTTTCTGTTGATACACCCGTACTAAATTCTTCTTCAAATGCAGGATTGTCTGCACCATATGTTTTTGAAAAGATTCTAGCTGAAACTTTAATATTTTTGGGGAGTATTTCAAACATATCAGCACCTTTACCCGATTTAATTTCAGCCGTATAGTTATTGTTATTTAACACTTGTACACTTTCAAAACTATAAAGACCGACATCTTCTCCTCCATTTCTTGTGTATTTAACTGTAACGGTTTCATCTTCTACTCCAGTTAGAATAACTTCGTTTAAAGCATCGGTTGCACCATACTCTTTAGTTAAATAACTTGGAGTAACTTCTATGTTAAACTGGGTAATATAGAAACCTTGCGTCTTAGCTGCTGGTAACTTATAGTTAGAATTATCTATTGTATTTGCTTCTGCAATGTATTGATTACTACTATAGTGAATAGCGTTTTCTGGATTAGTTTTAACAGTTATATTACAAGTATCGCCAATCACTAAGTTACTAACCGTAGCAGTTGGACGCTGAGCTTTTCCATTATATGGAAGGCTTAAGTTGGTCCAGGATATCACTATTTCTCTTTCTACTATCTGCACCATACCTAATCCACTATTTTCAACCAAACTACAGGTGTAGTTATCATAGGTTTGATTCAATTCTACGTGGGTTATATCGTATGTACCAACAATGTTTTCACCATTTTTAGTGTACTTAACAACTATACTTTCACTTAAAATCCCAGTTTGAACTGTTTCTGTTAAATTTAACTCGTCGCCATAAATTCTATCTATTTTCTTGGGACTAACCGCTACATTTAATTTCTCAATTATAAATCCTTTAGTATTATCTGCTGGCAATTTATAGTTGTTGTTACCCAAAGAAGAAGCTGTTGCTGTATAACTTCCTGCATTAGTCATTTCACCCGTTACTGTAACATAACATGTGTCAGCTCCCACGAGATTGTTTGCTGTTGCAGATGGCTTTTGTTTACTGCCAGTATATGTGAATGTAGTGTCTCCCCAAACAAGCCCAATAGTTCTTGGTATTATCTCAAACCGTTGTGTCCCAGAACCTTCAAGTAAGGTACACTCATAGTTATTGAAAGACCCATTTAATGTAACTGCATAGATATCGTATTTCCCCACAGTATTATCACCATGCCTACTGTATGTAACATTTATAGTTTCTGAAAGTATGGTGGTAGGTACGGTTGCGTTTAGATAAGAAGCATCTGGCTCACCATACTCTTTTTGTATCAAACTAGGAGTAATAACTACTGTATATTTTGCAATAGTAAAATTCTGTGTAACATTTGCTGGCAGTTTATAGTTATTATTGGTTAATCCAGTTGCAGTGGCTGTATATTGACTAGCGCTATAATCTTTTTTTGCTCCCCCTACAGTTACATCACAATCATCCCCCTCTTTTAACCCTGTTGCTGTTGCTTCAGGAACTTGATCGGTACCATCATATGTAAAGGTACAATTACCCCAATTTAAACCCACTTCTTTTGCAACAATCTGGAATTTATTTGTTCCGCCACCTTCTGCTAAACTACAAGTATAGTTATTAGAAGTTTCAGCTGGATCTAACTGAACATTTGTAATGTTGTAAAATCCTACATTTTCTGGAGTTGCTGAACTGGTATCCCTAGTGTATATAACTTTGATGGATTCGCCATTTACCGTCGTAGGTTCTGTCACTTTTAAACTATCAGCATCACTATAACTGTAAGTTTTTTGTATGACATTTGGCGAAAGCGATACATGATATTGTTTTATTGTGAAGGATTTTTTGATAATACTTTCATCTGTCGGAAGTTTATAGTTACCATTCTGCAAAGAAGTAGCTGTTGCTGTGTATGGAGTTGGGCTATAATTTACTTGCGCTCCAGTTACAGTAACCCCACAAGTATCATCTGGTACTAAGTTCGTGGCCGTAGCGGTTGGTAACTGATTACCGCCAGTATATGTAAAATCAGCATTACCCCAATCTAAACCCACAACCCTTTGAGTTATGGTAAACTTGCCATTTCCTGCATTAGCAGCAATAGTTATATTTCCATAGTTATCATTTGTTTCATTTTTTACTGCACTTACTATGTTATATGTTCCTACATTATTTCCTTCCGGGCTTCTAGAATATTTTATAGACAAAGTATCATCGTTAAACCCCGTTTCTATCGTAGATACTAAATTATCCACTTCACCATACACTTTTGATAGTGCTTCAATTTTATCTGCTTGTAGCGTTAGATTTCTAGCTACAACGGTATAGTCGTGTCCTGTGTAAACTACATTGTACACTCCTTGGGGATCAGATGTGCTTGCAACAGTAATAGGATAAGTACCCACTGAAGATGTCTGACCGAATCCTGCACCACAAGTTAAAGTAACGGTTAAATCATACCCGGACACCAATCCACTGTTATATGAAGGAGTCATAGCAACAGCAACATCACCATAAGTGTGCTGTAAATTTTGTGGCGCTTCCACTTGTACATCCCTTTTGCTTACAGTAAATGTAATAGTAGGGAGGGGATTTAAATCTCCAGAAACTGCAATAAATTTATTAGATGAACTAGTTTGATTAGTTGCATACGAATTTTTTAGCGCCATGACCACAAATCCACACATATACTGCTGGGTGCCCGATGGCCTTAAAGTTGCCGTGTATGTACCGGGTTTTATCATTCCGCCATTTGTAGATAGTCCAGTCGCGCTATTATACACAATTTGATTTGATGAGTTTTTAATTTGTACAGAAGCTCCATACCCTTTTGCCGAAGCATCTTCAGGGTTCCTGTCCGCCCATGCACCTACACCATGATTATTTAAGTTCAGATCTACGCCCTCTAGACTATTATTGGCATTATCTTGAATTTGTAGGTTGTTTTTGAGATAGTCTACAGCATTATCTCCCATTTCACTTCCATCAAATATGAAAGTCTTATTAGACGCTGAACCTGTATCCACAACTTTTCCAAGCTGACCTTGTCTGTACACAATGTTCATTTTGCCAGTACTAGTAAAGGTACTCTTCGTTGTATCTGTGAAATGCCATTTACCTGTAGCATTTCTCATAAAGCATAACCCTTCTAATTTGCCAGGTTTATTTGGATCAAATAGCCTTCCTGTCTCACCCGTGGTGTTTTCATTATTTCCAATTTGCCCCACAACAGTTTCAGTAGTTCCAGTAAACGGAGCGTTGTAGTAAGTAACAACATATAAATTACTCGAGCTAGCCCTATTGAAATATATACTATCGATTCTAGCAGTATTTACATTAGTGGTAACTGAGTTATAGTTGTTATAAAACGCCTCTCGTCTAACCTGAACCGGAGTTCCAGTTACATACAAACTATCATTATTTGTCCATATAGTGCCCTTTGGATTACCCTTGTGATAATCAAGCCCGTCAGAGGTTCCATAGTCGTTCCTATAAAATAGATTGCTGACATAAGCATTCCGCGCAACCCTATGACCATTTGGTGTCCAATACCCTTCACCGCCACCAGGTCCTTCCATCGATTCTAAGCGACCAGTAAAATCGTAATAAAAACCGTCAACTTTTGTAGCCGTTCCACCTTCAACAACCCCGACTGCACCACCTACAAAAACATCGGCAGAACCATTGTTGACATTGCCTTTAATCGTCCCAGCACCACTCAAATAACAGCTTTCAACAACCGTCCTTCCCGTAGTATCTCTAACTTCTCCTATAATTCCGCCTATTGAAGAGTCATAATCTGTTCCAGTAGTATTTGATGTATTATTATTAAGCTCAAACTTTGCCCCTGATTCAACTATTAGTTTACTATTCTTAACCTTAGAATTCCCTTCAGCAATTCCGACAAACCCACCTGCACTAGATGCACGGTTCCTTGTACAATGGAAACGTAAATACATCCCCGATGCTATCGTTACTGTACAGTTGTCTATAAGCGCATTACTGGCCGCCTTCGACGCTATTACTCCAAAACCTGTCCCATCGCCTGCAGCATCATCGCTAAAACAAGCGGTCGTACCTTCAATTCTTACATTTAGATTTTTGACCGTCCCTCTTAAAATTCCCACAATTAATCCAGCAGCAAACCAAGCATCATCTTTTGTGGTTGTCCCCCAAGCATTATAGTTATCGTACGGAAAAGTAATAGTATATCCACAGCCATCTAGCACACCATCAAAAAACCTATCCCCCCAATAATCTTTTCCATAATATCCATTCCAAGAATTATTGTTTCCGCCCTGTATCCATAGCGGAGCAAAGTTTCTATCCATAGTTATGTTTTGGGTTAGATGGAAATTCCCTGTTTTAACACCATTGTTGCCAACGTTTCTTAGTTGATGTAAACCATCTTTATTGCTAATAGCAGTAGAGCCCGCAACTGGCTGATATCCTGCCGAGACTTGACCAGGCATAAAAGATTGGGCGGAACCATCAAATGTTTCGGCGGCTTCGGCTACTTTTGCAGTATTATTTGCCTCCAATGTTGCGACTGTAGGAGGTTTTATAGCTAAAATTAATACCACTACTAAAACTGCAATGAATGCTAAAAATACCACTGAAATATTTGTTATTTTTTCTTGTAACTCATAATAAAAACTCCTATTTGCAAACCCAGTCGCTATAGTTTGCTATAATCTACCGCTTTGACCGCCTTATCTTAAATTTAATTTGCACGCAAGACATCACGCGTGCGTGCGTGTAGTTGTATTTATAGTACCACACAGACATGTGCAAATCAACAAATGAACTCAAAATCATATCGAATGTAGGTGAAAAAATATAGTAAATTTGATGCTTGAATATTTAAAGCAAAAGTTTAAGTTGCTTGTCTGCTGTCGTAGTAGGAGAGCGGTATAGGTATGTGTATACGTGTCGCAAAATGAGCGTTTGAATAGTGGTTTTAATTAAAGTTAAGTGGTGCAAGTGGTTAAGTTGCATGTTATAATATGAATTATCTTATTGATACGCTCAATTAAATGTGTACGATTTAATTATGGCTGGTGGAATATATGTTTAAACATAAGAGTTTGGTCGTTATTGTAGTTATTTTACTTGTGGTTTTACTTACCACAACTTTATTTGCCTGCAATAAAAATAATGGTGGCGAAAATAGGACGCCTTCAAATGTTGTCATTGTCACCCCACCAGAACTTCCTAAAGATGAAGAGCCTCCTGCACCAAAATACGATGAGTCGCATCCTAGACAAAATATGCTTGATTACTATGGACTTTCAGAGTCTGTTTCCCTAACTGAATCTTCTGAGAGCTTATCCGAACAAGCTATTAGACTTTCGATAATAAATAACTTTTTTGATACACTGGAAAATACTGAAATTAATATATAAAAACTAAGGGCGTTTTCAAAGTCAAACCTCTCTCAAATTGACCTATTTATATTCGACACAACTCCAACAATTGAAATTGATCCTGCAATCGATATTGATTTAAATCTAACCATTGAGGAGTTTGTTGAAATCACGGGTGCTTACTTTAACGCAGTCAAACAAACTGTAAATGATGAAACTCTTTTTGATGATGCTATTTTGAAAGGAAATGAGTATACAAGTAGCATCAATTTAGATGATAAGCCTTTGTATGATAGGTACTCATCCCTTGTAGAATTAAACTCATATATTACCAAATTAAGATACCCTTCACCCATCACCGAGGAGAGATATAATCAAGCCATTCAGGCTCTAAATAATGCCGGTTTGGAACCCGGAACTGCAGAATCTCCAGATGGGAGTTTTAACTCTGCTTATCTTTTAAATATAGTCAATGTGACTAGTGCTGCGCTTGGCGATGCAAAAACTAGTTTAGATAATTTACTTAAAGAGAAAGAAGACGTCACCACTGCAATTTCAATGCTAGAAAATTCTCTTGTTTTAGATAATACAAGTGATATTCACTTTCCTACAATCTCTAGATGGGCAGATCTTTTTATGGACGGAGGAGCTAGCGTTAATAACCATACATTAGACTGGTTAAGAACTTATGTGTACGCCTTGCAAGACACCTATCCTAAGACTAAAATCGTGACACCTGAAACCACTAATGGCATCACTAGTTATTGGGTGGAATATTTGTATAATGAACAACTTTGCGCAAATAAATATTATGAAAACATTGCTTATCCTTACATTAGATATGCTGAAGCCATTTCTCTTAAAAACAACCCTACAATTCCCCCAACCAAATTCATTTTTGCAACTGGAACTATTGGCGAAGCTATAGAAAGCATGCTTACCGACTATTTAGCTTTGATGTACCATAAAATGCAAGTACAGAACTTCACTAAAAAATTAAAGACATTACCAAGTGTAGCGGCGTGGACTGAACAGGATATTTCAACATATGTGAATTTACAAACTAACTATTTAAATGCTCAAGTCAACCTGGTGAAGAATAATCGCCCTGCTATACAAACATTAATTAATGGTTTAAGGTGCCTTATTCCAAATCACGATTACTACAACATGCGTGAATATTTATCAGGCTGGCTAGAAGATAGTGAAAAAATGTTACAAATTGAACCTATATCCGAACTCACTCAAACAATTTTCAATGCAGTTAATCCTGATTTAATATCTAGTCTTGTAAGATCTATTTCAGAAACAGAAATTACTAATAGACGAAATTTTGGGATATATATGCCAAAAGCTCTAACCTCTATCAAAACATCCTTACCTGAAGTAAGTGAACTCACCGATATTTTACTTGACTATACGCATGGACTAACAGGACATGCGAAATATAGAATGATAGAAATAGTAGATGGTATTTTCAGCAGCGAAAACCCTGACCTACAATCTCAAAAAGAGGCTTTCGACTCCTATCAACAAGTACTCAAATCCATAGAGCAATTTGTGTTATCAGATGATTTGTCATATATGGAATTTGAATACAATACGATAACTGAAAAGCTAGGCGATAACATTACTGCTACAATTTCTAACTTCGAAAATCGGAGCGAAGTTAACACATTTTATAACGAAGTCATACGCTACTTAAATACGCTGGTAGACGAAGATACTGATGACATCAATGTTTACTTAAAAAGTGCAATTACTGAAACAGCACAACTATTTGATAATTTAATTTTTGCTGGTACCATAATGGATACTCTTGCTTCATATGAGCCATACAGCGATGATGATGAAGTGATAAATAACGTAAATGACACTATCGAACAACTTTTGAATCATTATATTGAAATAGGAATATTTGCATCTCTACGCAAAGAAGATAGTTTTGAAACCAAAGAAGCAGTTGCTCTTGAATGGTTTAATTCCTTCGTAAACTCAGATTACATAAGCGGACAAGACAATTTGCGATTTTTAAATAAAGCTGGTGGCTTTGCCTTTTTGCCAAGCGCTACCGAACAAACCTACGTTATATCGCCAGACGCAACAGGGAAAATCGAGATTACAATTACAAAAGATTCTCTTTCACCTAACAGTTCCTTTAGACTTTACAATAGCAATTTTAGATTATCTTTTTCAGGGGAAGAGCGCGATGATAAGTATATTATAACTGCCCCAGCTTATGCTGGTACACTTTACTACCTTTCCTTTACCGCAAATTCCGGTGGCAATATCTTTTCCTCATTTACAGGTGTAAAATATAAAGATTAATTTTAAGCATGCATTCCCTAACAAAGAACGTAAGTTGTATAGCAACACCTGACTACATTTCTTTTACAATTGGTGGAAATATATTTTCTTTATTTACGAGTATAGAATATAAAGATTAACTTTTTAAGCGTATTCCATAACAAATAAATTTAAATTACCTAGATGTCATTCTGGGTCAATTTTGTATCTGCAGCTACAATATTTGTACCTATTATGATAATTCTACTCTCTACTAGCCATCTCTTGTACACACCGCAGTGGTTTAATTTCGGGTTTCGAATCCAAGGCTGTTGACATCTTTGAGTTGAACAGCATCTCCTAGCGCACGTTGCTTGTTTTGCACCTTTATTGCACTAGAGTACAAATAGATAATGGTATTGTTGCCATATCTTTCATTCTAGATATATGTAAATCACTTCTCATACTGGAGGCTCAACCTTAGGCGTGCTTGCATTTGCTTGACTAATAATATATTTTTTGTTAATATTTTTTAAGTTAAATATAACTGCCATACATGTCAGTAAGCCCAACATCTAAGCTTTTTATATGATATGGGTTTGCAAGGAGATAATATGCTTACACTACTTGACATAACGAAAACTTACGGAAAAAAAGAAGTTGAACAAGTTCAAGCACTTAGAGGCCTAAACATTAATTTTAGAAGAAATGAATTTGTATCTATTTTAGGACCTTCCGGGTGTGGCAAGACCACCCTATTAAATATTATTGGTGGACTAGACCGATATACATCTGGCGATTTAATTATTGAAGGCTATTCAACTAAAGAATTTAAAGAATCAGATTGGAATAATTACCGTAACAAAAAAATTGGGTTTGTTTTCCAAACATATAATTTAATCCCCCACCTTACCGTAGTAAGGAACGTGGAATTATCTTTAACTATTGCGGGAGTTGGACCCGCAGAACGCAGGCAGCGTGCTCTTGAAGTTTTAGGAAAAGTTGATTTATTAGATAAGGCAAACAAACGCCCCAACCAACTTTCTGGTGGACAAATGCAGAGAGTTGCAATTGCTAGAGCTTTGATCAATGAGCCTGAAATCATTCTAGCAGATGAACCAACTGGAGCTCTTGATAGTGAATCGGGCATACAAGTCCTTGATCTGCTAAAAGAAGTTGCTTCAGATAGGCTTGTCATAATGGTTACACACAATTCCGAGTTAGCAAAAAAATACAGTACTCGTATTGTAAATCTATCTGATGGTCTTTTAGTAGAGGATACTAACCCATACTCAATAGAAGAAGCTATTGAAGATAGCAAAAAGGATTCCGATGGACACTCTGCTTTAGAAGAATTACTAATGCTTACTCAACTTGAAGAAATGTCGAACGATGATATTAAAGCAGACACAGAAAGTACAGAGATAATAGAAGACTCCACCATTGAATCCTCCTCCATTACAGAAACCAAGAGTCATAAAGCAGGTGATTTTGTTCGGAGAATAATAGAAGCTCCTAAACGCGCTGTAAAAGTTTTAGCAACAAAGAAGAAACAAAAACAAGAAATAGCCAATGGAACTGTTTTAAATGAGAATGGCGAGGATAAGCCTGTTAAAAAGCCAGTCAATACTCAAAAGAGACAAAAGGCTGAAAAATCATCTATGTCTATACCTACTGCAGTAGGACTTAGTTTTAGAAACTTAATGAGTAAAAAAACACGTACTTTTATAACTGCATTTGCTAGCAGTATTGGTATAATCGGTATTTTACTAGTCTTCGCCTTAAGCTCCGGAGCAAATGCATTTATTAGTAAAAGTGAAGAAAATGCTCTTTCTCAATACCCTATACGAGTTGAAAAAACAAGTTTAAATTATGAAGTTGTAATGAAAATCATGCGGGACCTAGACTCTAGTAGAGAAGATTATCCTAAAGAAGATGTGATGTATGCAAGACAACTCCTTACTGCCTTTTTGGAAAAAATGCAAGCAGGCGAAATCTTCTCAGACAATGATTTAGCTGAAGTTAAAAAATATCTTGACCAAAACATGGACACTTTAGAAGAACATGGTTATGTCAAATATGGTTTACAGACCCAAATGCATATATATTCAAACTATGCCAAACAAAAAGCTGATGAAGATGGTTATACAAAGCTATCCCCATATTTAGACAGTTTAGAGATATTAGCTAAAAACTTCCCAATCATTGGTACATTTTTACCTACACTAAAAGATAAAGGTACCTTTGGGTTTGCAATACCTGAATGGGATGAAATGATTGCAAATGAACATCTTATAAAACAACAATATGAACTAGTTGGAGATAATTCAAAGTGGCCTACAAAATATGATGAGGTTGTCATTGTTCTTGATAAGAAAAATCAAGTAAATGACTTCTCGCTCTTTAGTTTAGGACTTTTACATGAAGAAGCTCTTACCGATGCTATGGACTTAGAGAGAGGATTAGATACCTATTCTTTTGCAATAGACGAATTGCTTGGTATGGAGTACAAAATAGCGACGGGTGCTGATTATTATTACAAGAACGAGGAAGGCAAATGGGATAAACGTCGTCCAACAGATCAAACATCCGAATTTATTGAAGAAACGATGGTTGATGAAAATGGAAACACTGTGTATAAAAACGTTGTACCTGTCAAAGTTGTCGGTGTAATCCGCCCAAGACCAGGTGTGGAAGTAACCTCTATTAACGGAGTCATTGGCTATAGAACCGAATTAACTAAAATGCTAATTGATAGAGTTAATAATCACCCCGCAATGCAAGCGCAACTCGCATCTGATGATCCTATATACACATATATAGATCCAAAAGATCCCGAAAACAAAAACAAAAGAAACATAACAACCAAGGCGCAAGTTTTTTCAAGCCTGGGAAGAGTTAATACCGAAGAACCAAAATCTATACGTATTTATGCAAAATCATTTGCTGACAAAGAAGCCATACAAAAGATACTTGATGAAGCAAGAATAGATGGCAAACCCATTAAGTATAGTGATGAACTAACTTTGATTATGGGATTTGTTGAAACCATGGCAACAACTATAACTGGTGTACTAATAGGGTTTTCAGCCATATCATTAGTGGTTTCTTCTATAATGATTTCGATAATTATATACACATCAGTCCTTGAACGAAGAAAGGAAATTGGAGTACTACGTAGTCTAGGTGCTAGAAAAATTGATATTTCTAATGTCTTTAATGCAGAATCTGGCATGATTGGAGTATTATCTGGGCTTATTGCAGCACTCATCTCATTTATACTTTCTATTGGAGTAAGTGTAGCACTTGAAAAATCATTTGGGATTGCCGATTTACTGTCACTGCAGTGGCACCATGTCGTCATAATGGTTGCTGTTAGTGCATTACTAAGTTTAATTGCAGGATTTATCCCTTCACGGATTGCATCAAAACAAGACCCTGCAATTGTATTGCGATCAGAATAGCAAGCTATAACAAATATTTAATCAACAAAACAAATGAGATTGTAAAAACGCAATCTCATTTTTATATCAACTCAACCGTTGCTTGTATTAAACCTCAGTCAGATCAACGCTGATGTTCTCTAGTCTAGTTCTTACTTGTGATATAAATGCACAGCCTATAAAGCCTTAAAAAGCCTAATGTGTCAGAAGAAACGAATAAGTGTGTTATAGATTAAAATGTCAAACTTCGACTGGGTCGATGCTTATATGTTTTAACCGTGTTCTTACTTTGCGGTAAGAAGGCATATATGTTTCTATGAAGTTATAAAAAGCCTTGTCATGTCGTGCGTAAACTAGGTGGGCAAGTTCATGAAGTATTAAATAATTCATGACTTCTTCATCCGCTTTCAGTAGTGATTCGTTAAAGGTAACTACATTCTTCGTCGGCTTGCAATTTCCCCACATGGTTTTCATCCTACGAATCTTAATGTCAGGAATTGGTCTTGTATTACCAAATAGTATTTTAAAAATATCTACAGTTTTTTCAGTGAATACTTCCAGTGCTTTGTTTTTCCATAACTTTGAAAATACCTTATTTCGATATTCACTATCACTTAAGTTAGTACAATAATATTTTACACATTCACTTGTAAATACTAATTTATTGTATGGGGATTTTATAAGCTCTAGAGGCAGCAACCTACCAAAATATCGAATTTCCTTACCCTTAACTCCATCTCCTAATTCACGTTCTTTACTAGCTATTATGTGCTTTTTTAACCAAGACTCTTTTCTTTTTATAAACCCCATAATTTCAAATTCGGGCATCCTAAATGGCGAGTTTAGATATATACTTCCGTCTTTATCTACCCTAAGGGACATGTTTCTATATCGCCCTTGATTCCATATAACTATCCTAGTTCCTATCGGGTAGCCTAAATCAATTGTTATTTTCTTAGTCTCTTTTGGCAACTTAAACGTGTTCATATTGAGAGTTCCTACTACTGGCATTATTTATGTTTCTAAGGTTTGTTTTATTCAGTGCGCGTATAGCGGCTTACTTTATAAAACCATCTACAGAGAGATGGTTTAAATGGTGAGTATAATTTAATCAAGTAAACAGTTTTGACTAAAGCTCGAGGTCTTTTATTTACGAAATGAGATTAACGGGCAGTAACTTTCTATTCGGTAAATAAGGTGAGATAAGTTGCATTGACTTAGTGCTTTTAACTCTTGGGATAATGCTTGTATCATTAAAGAAATTGTCGCCGTGATATCTAATAATGACGCGCCCAATAATTTTACTTAATTCTCCCCAATTCCCATCTTCTGAATCATTTGAATTATTTCTGTTGTCACCTAGATAATAAAACTTACCCTCTTCGACTACTACTGGTCCAGGCATATATGGGCTTGTAAACTGATGAGTTATATAATCCTCTACAAGCTTTTCTCCGTTTCTGTACACATTATACGAGCCGTCTGGCGACTCTTTTATTTCTATCGTGTCTCCTGGCAACCCTATTATTCTTTTAACAAAAATACGTTCTCTTCCGTATGAATTAAATATCCCAGATTCAAATACTACCACATCGCCGTGCTTATACTTTCCGATTTTATATAAGAGCATCATATCTTCATCTTTTAGCGTAGGATACATCGATTCCCCATCTACCTTTATTGTTACAAACATACCACGAGACATGATGTATGCAACTATTACGCATATCAATATAAGGCATACTATAAAGATAATTTGCTTTGCTATTTTTTTTCTTTTATCTTTTGGCTGTTCTTCAGTTTCTATAAATTCTTCGTATTTCATGGTAGCTCTTATTATATCATATATCGCTTTTTGATACTTATATTAATGATAGTATGGTTTATACTTTGTAATTAACACAACCATTATTCAACTTAAATGCAAATTCAAATCAAAACTTTGCAATTAATCGGATTTAATATTTTGGGTTTAAATAAATAAAATGTTCCCTACTACTAACTTACGCCCCTTTATTCTTATTGACCTTACTAAATCCCACGATGGGAGTGGTTTCATTGTTTTATCTTTGAAATCATGCTCACTGAACCGACAGCTGGTAAAAAACTCATTACTTTTAAGCATTTTATAAGCTGTAAATTCCACGATTTTTTTATCTATGCTACATTGTAAAACAATTTCTACCCTTCCTTCAAAATCCGAATATAATTCTATTTGCAAATCTTTATCCTCGACATCTTGTAAGCTTAATTCTAGTGGATAAATCTTCATTGCGTTAGAGTCTGTAGTTATCCCTTTTGCGCCAGATGGTATTTTTGTCATACGTAACGTATTCTCCAAAAGCACTTCTCCATCAAACTCTTCTTTGAACAAGCCTATTCCGTCTGTAACATTGTATAAAACCACTAATTTGTTACTTTGTTTAGTTTGGTCTTCCCCTTCAATGTCATAATCTTCTAGTTCGATATATTCCACTAACGATGAAATGGTAAGTCCATTAGCATATATAACTTCTGCAAAAGTAAATAAAGGCACATCCGCTTCATAGATCTTTGGAGACGCTATGTATTCGTTATATGAAATAGAAATGGCTTTTTCAAAATGCCAACCTCTAAGCGCGTGGTTATATTCTCCGTAACTATAATAAACCCTAACTTCTTCAATTAACTGACTAGGATCGCAATCAACATCAAAATAAACTTTATTTTCTTCATTTACTCTAATTTCTACTTTTGGTCGTGTGGGTATTGGTAAATTTTTAAATATCGCATTAATCCAAGCAAGGACGCTACGATAACCGCTTGGAGGTAAATAGTCAGTTATGCCGGGATGGATTATGGTAAATATCTCGTTTTCACCACAAAGTGTTTGTAAGTTTATTAGCCTGTCCATGTCGGCAAATTCAGCATTAGAACCTATCGCAATAAGAGTAGGTATTTTTATATTTCTTGCATAAGAAACAGCTGCAACTGCTGAAAGCCAACCAATTCTTTCCTGCGTAATGTCAATGGCTATTTCTGAATCTTCCCCAAACTTATTTGTTCCTAGATATTCTTTATATCCCGAACCATTTATGCAAGCCATTCCTTTTATATTATGTTCAACCGAACTACCTACAGTCTGCATCCCTACTTCTATAGAATCACCTAATGTAACTAAAACAACCTCTTTTTCTGGATACATCTTATCAATAAAAACAAGTGTCCTTTTGACTATCTTTGAATATGTATATTGATTACTTTCAAAAGCAGTGTCCTCAAGATGCTCAAGCCTATCTTTGGTTTCCACGTTATATAGGCAATATTCTAAACTTTTGGGATATTTTGTAGGATAAGATGAAAGCCCTGTTAGATCGGGAGAGATGACAATATATCCCTGATCTACCAATGATAAAGCTAAACTGGTAGCTGGAGGAGCTGAATAATTACCAAGAAGGAGTATTATTTTATTTGTATCAAATATTGGCGTTGTAACTTTTATACTAGCTTGGACCATTCCATCTTCTACTTTTATCGCATCTATTTGATATCTGCTTAATACATAACTATCTTTTTGGGTAGTAGCTAACTCTTGGATATTTAAATCCATAGCTTTAGGATCATAATCTTTCCATAGTTCTTGTGGAACAACAATTTTTTTTCTAATAAAATCTTTCATCATAAACTTATTGTTTACTCAAAACTCCAAACGTTAAATCTGTGATTTTCCTCTTTTTATACGAGATGTAATTCCATCTTCATTTGCTTTAAGGCGCCAGGTTTATATACCTACCTTGGTTGCGTATAACGATCCTAATTCCTAGTAAGTAGTCTAAATCAGCCGTATTTTCAGCCACTTTATATTGTTTAAGACGAGGATTCCATCTTCGTTTACTCTAAGCGACAGGTTTCTATACATACCTCGGTTGCGTATAACGATCCTAATTCCTAGTAAGCAACCTAAATCAACAATACTTTTAGCAGTTGTATTGTTTAAGTATTATATTCTATTTGATTACCAAGCCTAATTTTTCGGCTTTTTTCTTATCTATTGCTCTTTCGATAGCTTTTTGAATTTCAACTAGTGGAATTATCATAACAGAAAAGCCTAAGGCTACTCCCCATTCTGCAGCGTTTAGTGGTGCTGCATCGAATAAAACATCTGCAACTACTGGTATTACTAAAGGCACAATGACTGAAACAGCACCTATTAAAAATGCAATATTTAAGAACTTGTTTTCGAACGGGTTGGTTTTAAACAAGCTATGTGTTTGAGACCTCATATTGTAGGAATGGAAAAGTTGTATCATCGATAATGTTATAAACGCCATAGTCATAGCTTCTTTATGCCCTGCTACCCCTACACCTAGCACATACTCACCTATTATAAATGAGCCTAGCACAAGTATTGACTGCATAGTCCCTTGAATGATTATATCCACACCAGTTTTTCCAGCAAACAAACTACTTCCTGGCTTTCTCGGTGGAAAGAGCATAATATCTGATTCAGCTTTTTCTGTGCCTAATGCGAGAGCTGGTAAACTATCGGTAACTAAATTTATCCAAAGAATCATAACTGGAGTCAAGATTGTAACATTATGTCCAACTATTGCAGATATTATTACCGTTGCAACAAATAGACATACAACTTCAGCAATGTTTGCGCTAAGTAGATATTGAATTGCTTTCTTGATGTTAGCATATATTTTTCTGCCTTCTTCCACAGCTGATACTATAGTTGCAAAATTATCGTCTGCAAGCACCATATCGGCAGCGCCTTTACTGACATCCGTCCCGGTTATACCCATGCCTATTCCAATGTTAGCTTCACTTATTGACGGCGCATCATTAACACCATCTCCAGTCATGGCAACAATTTTGCCTTCAGCCTTAAATCCCTTAACTATTCTTACTTTATTTTCAGGACTAACTCTTGCATATACCCTTATGATATCTATTTTTTCAGCAAATTCCTGATCGCTCATTTTATCGAGTTCTGCGCCAGTTATAGCAATGGTTCCTTCTTCTAAGATCCCTATTTCGCTAGCGATTGCTTTTGCGGTATCCATATGGTCGCCTGTAATCATAATTGCTGTCATACCAGCCCGCTTACACACTGCCACGGCGTCTTTTACTTCAGGTCTTGGTGGATCAATCATTCCGACTAACCCTACAAACACCATATCGCTTTCAACCACTTCCAAGGCTAAATCATCTTTCTTAACGGCAACAGCAAGTACTCTTAACGCTTTGCTTGCCATATCGCTATTAGCTTTTAAAATACTATTTACATCTTTATCAGTAATTTCTCTTACTTCTCCATCAAAAATGTATTTACATCTTTTAATTAACACATCGGGGGCACCTTTTATGTGAGCAATTTCTTCCCCATCAACTAAATTGATTGTGGTCATAAGTTTTCTAACACTATCAAAAGGAAGTTCATTCACCCTTTCATATATTGTTTCATTTCCTTCATAATCTATATCTTTAGCGTAGGCCACAAGAGCAGTTTCGGTGGGGTCGCCTACGAGAGTTCCTTCGACATCTTTAGTATCATTACATAGTACCATCCCTCTTACTAATAGCTCTGCGCCTTTTGAATCTATTTTATCGTCCGCAGAATATAGTCCGTTTTCGGAGGTATATAACTCCTTCACTGTCATTTGATTTAAAGTCAATGTCCCAGTTTTATCAGAGCAAATAATCTCACAACAACCTAGTGTTTCAACTGAAGGTAAGTTGCTCACTATTGCCTTTCTTTCGCTCATTCGTTTAACACCGATTGATAACACTATTGTTACAACTGCGGGGAGTCCTTCAGGTATAGCAGCAACTGCAATCGCAACAGCAATCATAAATGAATGCATAACTGAGTGCAAAATGTCCGATGTTTTTGCCATAAATATGAGGTTGAATATAAAAATAACAACAGCTATTGCTAAAACTCCGATACTGATAATCTTAGCGGTTTTTGCAAGCTGTTCTTGTAAAGGTGTCTTTTGCTCCTCTTTATTTGCGAGCATCTGGGCAATCTTACCAACTTCTGTATCCATGCCTGTTGCAAACACAATACCCTTACCTCTACCATATGCTACAATTCCTGAACTATAGCAAAGGTTAGACCGGTCTCCTATCGGAGCTTCTGGGTTTTCTAACACTCCTACGAACTTTTCGCTAGGTACACTTTCGCCAGTCAAAGCTGCTTCTTCAATCTTGAGACTTTTACTCTCTATTAGATACAAATCGGCTGGCACCACATCTCCAGCTTCTAAAACCACAACATCACCAATCGCTATATCTTCGCTTTTTACGGTTATTTGCAGCCCGTCTCTTATAACTTTTGAATAAGGCTTATTCATATCTTTTAAAGCATCTAATGCTTTTTCAGCATTGCTTTCTTGAATGATTCCGATAATTGCATTGACGATAACTATTAGTAAAATTAGCCCACTATCAATTAAATCTGTATAAGTTTTAGTCACAATTGCTAATATCGCAGACACTGCCGATGCTACCAAAAGCACAATTATCATCATGTCTTTTAGTTGCTCAAAAAACCTTTGTATTAAGGTCCTTTTCTTGCCTTCTGCCAGCGCATTTTTACCATACTTCTCCAAACTTTTCACGGCTTCATCAGCTGTTAACCCGTTTTCTAAAGATGTGCCTAATTTACTAAGAATTTCTTCCTCTGTGCTCATATGTGGCAATTTATCTTGCCACAACTCTACTTGCTTACTTACTTCTACTACTTCTTCTACTTTGCGTGCCATTATTCTCCTTTTTTTCAAGTAGTCCTGTTTAGTTTAACTACTCTTATTTGCACAAAATTCAATAACTGAACTATATTTTTTATATTTTATACCTAAGTATCGACATTGTCACCTAAAGAACCTTTATATCGAAAATTATTTATATCCATTTTAAATCTAATGCATATGATCAATTGCGAGTTTAACACCACAGTTAGTATGAGATTATCAATTGTTTATCTTCGTCTTTTAAGAGTTTAAGATTCTTAAGTTTTTTAGAGATGGAAATCAACCATCATTTATTTTCCATATTTTTCGTCTAGCATGCGTTTATTTTGTGCGGTTCGATTAATAGATTCTCTACTAGATGGGTGCTTAAAGTTTTTAGCAAAAGCGTATAAACTCTTCAGCCTTAGTAATCCTCTTGGGTTACAATCTTTTATGGGAGCATATTTAATATTTAACTTATCAAATATTGAAAGTATTGGACCTAGTCGCTTTACAAAATCCTTATAAGTACCACCATCATTCCAAGCCTTTTCTGCGACTGCAATTAGCCTTGGATAGGTCATATACTCCACTCTATCTACAGTTTTCACATATTCAGTCCAAAGAGGTGACTCTAACCCTATAATATTTTCTGCTATAAACCCATCTTTTTGGAAATTATAGTTATATGTTTTACGAAGAGGTGTCATTCCGTATGGGTAATCTAGATAATAGTGAAAGAAAGGCGATATTAGCCCCTTGCTACCACCTGCAACATGTCTAACTGCAGCAGCTTTACTTTTCTTAGTTTGTGTCCAATAATGAACTGCTATGCTTTTTCTTGCATTTTCGCCTATCATTCCATCATTCCAATTTAATACTTTTTTGCCAGCTTTTTCGCAATATGCTGCCACTCTCGACATGAAATGTGCTTGAAGCTCATCTTCATCTTTAAGTCCATTATCCTTTATAGTCTTTTGACAATCTGGACAATTTATCCATTTAATCCTTAAAGCCTCATCGCCACCTAAATGAATATATTCAAATGGGAATAATTCAAACACCTCGTCAAGCACATCAAACAAAAATTGATATGATGTTTCCTTCCCTGCACAACACACATCTTCAAATATGCCAAAAGCTTCTTTAACTTCACAACCATTCCCATCACAAGATAAAAGAGGGTAAGCTGCGATTGCTGCTGAAAAGTGCCCTGGTATATCAATTTCTGGCATAACATCTATATGTTTGCTCTTTGCATACGCTACAACATCTTTAATTTCTTCTTTTGTGTAAAAACCTTCTACTGGAACTCCATCTCCTCTAGTTTGTTTTCTTTTAGCTCCTACTTCAGTTAATAGAGGATATTTGTCAATTTGAATTCTCCAGCCTTGGTCTTCTGTCAAATGCCAATGGAAAACATTAAGCTTTAAGTAGCTTATTGCATCAATTTGTTTCTTTATTTCATCTACAGTAAAAAAATGCCTACAAGTATCTAGCATATATCCTCTATATGCAAACTTTGGCTCATCTATAATTTCTACATTTGGGATAGATCCATTTTCAGCAAGTTGTTTAAATGTAACCAAGGCATAAAAATGTCCTTTTTCTGTACTTGCTATAGATGTAACTCCATCTTCATTTATTAAAAGTTTATATCCTTCGCTTTTAATACTGTCGTCATACACTTTAGAAATGCCCGACTCTTTATAACTAAAAGTTTTGTCGGAAATTATCTTTATCTCCTGTGGTAATGGCACTACTTTAATCACAACTAACCTCCACATAATAGAAACTTAAAAAAGCTTCTAATTTTACAAAATTACACAGCTTGTCTACAAAATCTTATACATCCCCCGAGCATATAACCGGAGTTTTTGTTTTTTTCTCGCTTTGCGATTACTTGTTCGCCTTTGGTTCTTGAAAACCCTCAATCCCTATCTGCTAAAGCCTTACATCTATACCGTTTTTTCAAACCTTGTATATTATAAGTTTCAACTGTCTGTTACTAACACTACCCGTTAAAGCCTTAATTGATATGCTCTAGTTATCTTTATTCGGTAATGATACCTATAAATACTTCTCTTACGTCAGGTAATCTATAGTCTTTTTCTCCATCTGCTGACTCTATGTTTGTTATATATAGGGTTCCATCTTTTTGTGATACGGTTGTCTGAACTTCAAATAATGTATCTCCGTTTTGTATAGATTTAAATCCATCGCCAGAACATAATAAAACTCTAAACTTCCTGTCAGCTAGAGAATAAAGGGCGAAATCAAAGCCAGTTATTTTAGGCACAATACTATCAATTGTTGCACTTGTTGTGCAAGATATCGTCATCATTATTGAATTCATCTCTTTTCCTTCGGGAAGTCCACTTGCCGTTATTTTGATAGTAGAGGTATTTCCTTCTTGGGAGGTCCTAGCTGCATTTACTCTAAGGGGTGTATCAACAACTTTGTCGTGCACAACAGAATATAACCAATCGATAGATGCGGAGGCGTACGTTATAGTCATAATCGCATTTTCTTTAGTTGTAGCACTATTAAAACCTTTGACCATTTCTGGTGTCAGTTGAAATGTCTCTATACCAGTACGAAAATGTGCATATACTTTTATATCAGAATACTTAATTTGCTCATCTAACGCGTATATATCTTTAAGCCCTTCTATCTCAATTTTCTTAGCTATTTTTTTACTGTTATCGCAGGATGAAAGAACCATGATTGAAGTCAAAATCAACATGCTAATCAATACTAGCGATAATATTTTTTTAATACTCTTCCTCATGCTTCCTCTCTTTCGTATGCATACTCAGCAAGATTTCTTGCAAACAACACTAAATCCAATTTAAGTTACTTTACCGTCTCCATTTAAATCCATAACATATTTTTATTTTCACTTCCAAGTAGTATTTGAGCCATTTCCTCTATTTTCATGTGGGCTGTGACGCTTTCTTGCAAACAACACTATGTTACTTTACCGCCCCTATTTAAATCCATAACAGATTTTTCTCTTTTGAGTAATGTCTCAGCGGTTTTTATGTTTTTATGTAGACAGTGCAAACTTTCTTGCAAACAACACTAAATCTAATTGTGTTACTTTACCGTCCCCATTTAAATCCATAACATATTTTTTATTTTCACTTCTAAGTAGTATTTGTGCCATTTCTTCCAAGTCTGCAGATGTACTGATGCCATCACCATTTGCGTCTCCAAACACATTAACCTCGAAGTCATATATCACAACGTCGTCTGCATTTTTAAATACTACTCTATCTCCCGTTCTAAGCGCTCTAGAACCCTCCCCAGTGCTGACACTCGAACCATTTTTATCTAGCATATGTTTTGTTAAATAATCAGCATTGGAGAACAAGTTAAATGCTTCCGAAACGAAAACACCCTCATCTTTTATAGCTACTACTCTATTTTGTTTATCTACAGTAATGCCAGTTTTTGTCTTATAGCTAAGCACACTCTCCCCATCTTTGCTTACATATACACCAAACGAAGCAACAGCAGCATCTATGTTTTGTCCAGTTATAGTTACTGTTTGAGACCCAACTTGAGTGGGGTTATAATTGATTTTTAGATTTGCTGCTTTTATAGCCGCTCCCTCTAAAGATAACTTTCTACTGCTACGATATTCAACCTCAAGTTTTAATCCTAAAATATTCAAAGCTTGTCCGTATTGATACTCTCTCTGGTTAGGAGTCTTAACAATAGTTATGTTATCTTCTTTATCTATGACTTCGACAGATATAGCCTTTGTAACAGTAAGCGTTACTATCTTCGGATTTTCTGGCGACACAGTAATCATTATGTCATTTGGGGTTCTTCGTGTCGGCGTTACTGTCACTACATCTTTATTATTTACTCTTGTTACTGTTATATATCCTGGCTCGCCAGCACCATTTAAGGTCATTTCTTCTCTATAAGTAAATACAACATTCTGAGTCCCTATTGCCGTCTTATCGTAGTTGTGTGAATATCTGACTGCACCTATTCTATTATTTTCACCATTTGCATATGTTAGTCTCACCTCTTGAATTGCTAAAGATTCGTTATATAAGTATGTAAACTTACTTAAATTCACATCCAATCTAGATGGATTATTCCTAACATAACAAGTTACTTGTTGACTCCAAACAACCTCTTGACCTATTCGATACTGTAAAGTTATTGCTTGGCCATTAGCATCAACGTTTGCTCCATTCATTTCGGGGTACACTTTGTAATTTGGCGAACCTGCATCAAAATACTCTTCTTCTTTTGCCCCTGATTCATATTCAATCTCGAATTTTGCTGACTGTGGATTAAATTCTTCTCCGTACCAGTAATCTATTCTAGGCTCTTCTATCATGCGTATTTGCTTAAATACATCCAAAACTGTTAGTATGAACTCTTTTGAGCCTGTATAATCAGCTTCTGCATATTCTACAGTGACCTTTATCTCACCAAGTGTAGTATTGTAATTTGTTCCTTCTATTATAATACCTTCTTTTTCTCTACCTATGAACACACCATTTTTCTCATACTTAATGGAGTACGTGCTAGGACTAACTAAAACTTTTCCCCTTAAAGTCATCTCTACATATACGTCAATAGTCATTTTCCCATTGTATGAAATGGTTTGATTTTCTATTGTATGTATATATTTAGGGGTATCAATAATCTTAATTTTAGTGTATTTCCACTCATTTAAATATCTCATACCAAGGGGCTGTACTACATTAATCAGTTCGGGATCATACACCATTTCCATTGGTGTTCTTATATCTATTCCACCAGCTTGCAACGATCTTCTAACTCTTAAATCTTGAGGCTTGGGGTCTCCTGTAAGTGGCGTATATTTAAAAGTAGTTATGTCTTCCTCACCCAAGAGAATATAGTTACTAGGATTAGCAGGGTCTTTCTTGGAAATTCCCCAGGAAGAGGATTGTGATAGACCTCTTAAAGTAATTTGTAGCCTACTTAATTCATATTCCTCTATTAACACACCATCTTCATACCTTTGAATGTATATTACTAAATCAGATATTTGTTCGGTACCGGGATTAGATGCATCATATTCTAAATACTTATTAAAATTCTCCATTCTGAACCAGATATCAGGAGTAGTTTCTTTTGCTCCAATCTTAAATATTTTGCCTTGATTTTGTACAAACTCTAAATCAATGCTAAAATCCTTTGTAACTTCAAAGTAATGTATATACCCAGGTTGATCTTTATACTTGTATGTGACTTCACCTTCAAGCAGTACCTCTATGTTAACTGGAGTAGTTGTTAGTTCATTACCTGTTGCGGTGTCGTTGTATTTAACAACTACGCTTTGATATCCTTCAATGGCTTTGTTATATCCTTCGATTGTTAAGTTGGGTGAATCAAAGTCTTCTAACCTTTCATTACCAGAACGCATGCTCAAAACAACTTGTTCAGTTACACTTATGTCTTCCCCAAAAGGATATGCAAGTATTCTTGGTGAAAACGATATGTTTTCTACCCAGTCCGAAACAGTTATGTTATGTTTAAGTTCATGTATATCGTTTGTAAATACTGGATCTGGAACTCTATATGTTAGCGTTTGTCTGCCTAGCTTTTCGCTATTATATCCTTGGAAAGAGGTAGGTTGGACATCATGGTTAGTCGAAGTATTATCGCTATATGTTATCTTTATTTTTCCCCTTTCACCTGGCGCAATTGATAATGCTTCTCCTAATAAATAATTAGACTTTGGAATTTCAGTAAACTCCACAAATGTTACATACTTACTAACTATGACACTAACAACAGCACTTGCGCCTTGGTATGTAATAGCTGCATTCTTTGTACCAGTAGTTGAAGTATCGCAAGTTATCATATCGGGCGTTACTGGTATAACTACTGGAGCTTCTGCACCTATCGTTACTGTCATTATCAAAGAGTCAGGATTGATGGATTCATTTTGTTTAACTTTTAATGCTATGGGGTTTGATGGTGTTTCACCCACCTTTTTTACTGTTATGCTAACACCAGCGCTTACGACTGTAACAGCACAAGTATCAGTATATTCCACATCATCAATCGTAATAGACACCGTAATTATCGCTTCACCAACTGACTGCGCAGTTATTCTCCCTGTCACACTATCAACGGATACGATATCTGGGGCACTTGACGTAAATGTGGGAGAAACGGTTCCTACATTAGTCGCATCAAATGGAATATAACTATACTCTAATTGTACCGATTTAGAAGTGGCTATTCTAACACTCTCTTGCGATATTGCTATGCCAGTAAGAGGCTTATCCTCATACGTGGTAATGGTAATACTCTTAGATATACTAGTTCCATTTATTCTTGCTGTAATTTCAGCCGTTCCTACAGAAAGCGCAGTTAACTTAGCTGTTTTGTGGGTTGTCCCCTCTCCTAACATGTCAACTCTTATTACAGATTCATTTGACGATGTATATATAACTCTTTGGTAAGTTGTGCTAGCAGGACTTATATCCACGGATATAGTGCTTGTAGTTCCAACCTTTATTCTACGCCCATCGAGAGGTACAAGATCTGGATTACTTACGCTGTTTGCGCGTACATAGGTTCCTACTGGATATATTAAATTGACCATTGGATTATTTGTTCCAAACTGTGAAACTCCAATACCAGTAAACTCAACAACGCCATCCTCTCTCAAAAATACATTGTGATGTTCGGATGCCGCCATGTCAATTATGTCGTATAGCCCGCTGACTTCGCATTGAGATGAAGATGTATCTCCTATCGCTTTCACAGTGCCATTTGGCATTAGTGCTAGTAAGTGTCTTGACCCTGCAACTATGTTAGTAGCGCCTGTTAAACTAGCTAATGCATCCGATAGCGGGATACCCCCTCCTACATTAAATTCACCATATATTCCTACTGTGCCATCTGTCCTTAGTACCGCACTGAAACTATCTCCTGCTGTTATCTTTGCAACAGAGGTTTCTTGTAAAAGCCCAGATTGTCTTTCTAAATCACCAGTAGCAAACACCTTACCTGTGTTGTCTAGACCTACTACATGCCTTGCGCCAGCAGCTATACTGACTATATTTTTCCATCCACTCACGTTTAGTTGGTAAAAGTCGTTTAAGCCCATTGATAGTACAGTCCCATCATTTGCTAGTCCGTATGATGTATAACTACCCGCGACCACTTGTTTTACGTTATACCAACTATCTACTACCGTTTCGCCATAGAAATTATCTCCAAGTGCTGTTACTGTCATGTCTTTTTTGAGTGCAAGTAGATGTTTTCTTCCTACAGCAATGTCTAAAACGTTTGTTTTTCCACCTACTTCCCAAATGCCAGTTGTAATATCACCAGATACAACAACTGTACCTCCATTATTTATGCCCACACTAATTCGCGGTCCTGCAAAAACTTTAGCTTGAATAGTATCGGAAGCAATAATTTGGCTCCATATAGAGGAATTGCCCTCTACGTTGTAAGTACCTAACACTTTTTGTTTACCTGCTGCATTTATTACAGTTACTCTTAATTTTGTAGGCATCGCCGATTCGCTTTCAAAAGGTTCGGTATAGAATACACTAGGTGGCTGCATATTCCCCTTACTATTTACTACAAAAGGAGCATCAAAAACTGTTTGACCTAATTCTGTGTAACTATTTTTAAATTCACCTAAATTCAAATTACTTGTATTAATAACACTATACGCATTGTCTAAAAGTTCAAGTTTTACATTCGCTAGATATTGTAAATTGATATCTGCAAATCTAATCTTCGCTTGGACACCACTCCAATCAGAACCATTATATAATGCAATATTTTCAGCTGTAATTTTTCCATCAAATGCATTATCTGGGATTGCCAATGTTCCAGTAGGTAAACTAATTCTAAACATAGCAAGGTCACTTCCTACAGAAAGTGCTTCTATTTCTATCTTGCTATTTACACCATCGCTGTAAAATATGTTTGTATATTCATATTTAGTTGTCGATGTCCCACTTCCAACGCGGGAAAAATGTGCATTATGAGGAGATAAATTAGCTCGAGCTACATCTTTTGCCGAGTTGTTATACACATTGTTAGTGGTGGAAATCATATCTACTTTAGGACGAAACACATGTACTTCATCTGGATAAAGACTAGACTGGAATCTAGCATCTCTATTTCCTACACTACTGCTAAAATCATGGGGCTCTCTTACTCTATACACAATAAGTCCAGTACCAGGCGCTGCAGCATCATAACTTGAAGAGATGGTAGGATTTCTATATTCCACCATAAAATATTCGTTGGGTCTTTCGTTTAACGTAATTCTATATGATAAAACTTCAGTTTTAGGAGTTATTGCTACTGGTTTTAAAGAATATACGCCACTATCTACCACATCAACTATCTGACTACTAAGGATACCTCCAACATACTTATCTCTTGTGTATGTCAACATATACTGTGGTGTATTGGTATTTTGAGCCATCAAATCCCATCTGCCGACAGGTACATAGTCATAGTTATAATGGTAAAAATCTGGAGCGCCTAAAACGTGCCCCATTTCGTGACATAAAATCCCAGTGTTTATAGATGTTGAAAAATTGAAGGAATAGTCACCTACTTTAGCTCCACCAAGAGTACTATACCCGCTTCCGTCGATACCATCTAAATTCCAGCTATGTGGCCAAAGAAGTCCGCCCCAAGTTGATTCATTACTCCCACATATTAAAAAGCTAACACTATCTACATATCCATCGTTATTGATATCGACATTTTTGCCAGTTAAATCAAATTTGTTTTTTGTAGCATTTATTGCGCCTGTAAGAAGCTCACTTTCTTTTTGTCTTCTTGTCGCTGTGTTTGAATCCTTAATGTTATAGTCTTGTCTATTTCCACCATTATGCACATACACAGCCCCAGATTCTCGGGGTAAGATACTGTTTATAGTAACATCATGGTTGCTCATTACCTCATAGTAGTTTCTAAGGGAATTATTTACACCATTAAAATACATATCAAAATTTTCGATTGCAGCATTAACTGTTGAATCTAGAGTATCATTGAATTTAATGAGTATTACAAAATTAACGATAGTTCTTTTACCTGTTGCGCCGGCAAATAATGGTTGTTGGGGCACTTCTTCAGTAATTTCTTCATTATCATCACCATATGTGGTTATAAATCCACCATTCGTACTGGCCCTATCTTCCTTACTCAAAAGTTCGGGATTTAGTGATAAGTTTATATCCTCTACAGTAATGGTTTCAACTTTTGCCTCTCCTTCTAATACAGAAACACCAGTCGATATAACTTTCCCATTATTATCTAGCGTTGCATATGTTAAAGAATCATCATCTCTAAGTAAAACGTTACCATTTTCATCGTGATAATATCTAAATTTTTCATCGCCACTTTCTTTAAAGTTAATCTTCTCTCCATTAACTTCCATACTTCTTTCGAAAGTGTACTTGAATAAATCTCCCTGTTTTGTAAAATCCTCATAACCTCTATCCGATCCATTACGGATAAAAGCGAACACACCCACCGCAAAAACTGATAACACAAATATCGTTATCAAAGCGTATGTCATAAATTTTTTAGTGTTAAATTTCTTCATATTTTATGTATTTGTTTTGCGTTTTATTATTAGTACCAAGTTGCTCTTTATTGTCTATTTTATCTTCCAGCCTTAGGATTTTGATTACATTTAATTGCTTACTTTATCTTCAAGTCCTAGATTTTTTTAACCGTTTAAGTTAGAGTTCTATGGCAATGTTTAATATTATACCAATTTTTTCGCCACATTTCCATATTAATATATAATCATACACACGCGCGCACAAATAGTCTAGTTTTTTAACTTTCAGAAAATCTCCACCTAAAAACCTAAAATCATTCTGATCAAGATATGCAACAAACACACAAACCTATCTAAGTAAGCACATTTACTAGTGTACTCTCTCTAATATGAGTTCAAATTGTCCTTTATAAAAATCAAAACCATTCTATTAAAGGATGATTCTAAACATATCATTAAAACAACCATATACGACGTAAGGTTTGTTAAAAAAAGTGATATTAATTTACTTCTCCTCAATATTGACACCTCGTGTCTCTTATATTATTATGTACCTAACTTAAGTTTTGTGTGTTTTGGGGATTTTTTTAAAACATTTGGCATAATATTACTTTTGAGGTGAGGGATGGCTACACTTGCACATGATAAAAAGTATTTAAAACCAGTGGACTATGCATCTTTTGGCGGAGCTATGTTCGCAAATGGAGCAGTAACTGGACTATTACAAGCATATCTAATGACATTTTCACTGCTTATAATCCCAGATGACAAAAAGTATGTACTCGGAATAATATTTTTCATCGTAAAAGTGTGGGATGGTATAAACGATCCAATCTTGGGACTTATTGTCGATAGAACAAAAACCAAATGGGGAAAGATGCGACCATACATTATATTTGCAGCAGTACCATTTGGACTACTAACTATTGCATTTTTTATTATCCCTAATTCTTTTTCAACAACAGCTAAATTAATAATGATATTTTTTCTGTACTTGCTATGGGATACAGTATCAACCCTTGTCGACGTTCCACTAAACGGTCTATATTCAGTAATAACTCCAAATGCTAAAGAACGAACAAAACTTGTTACTTTTACAAGGCTTCTTGGTAGCGTAGGTGGCGAATCAGCTCTAGTGCTATATACTGTCGCTCTTCTTATTCTTGGTAAAGATAAAGTTAGAGAGTCAATAATGGCTGCAGCTGTCATAATCGGTGTACTTGCCCCTATCCTTTTGATATGGGGTGCTTTACAATCTAAAGAGCGTCTAACACCACCAGTTCAAGAAAAACATTCAATTAAAGATGTATTTAAGTATCTAAAACAAAATAAACCATTAATCTTTTTACTCTTTGCAAACCTTCTAACTTTCTTTAGACACGTTGTATCTGCGTCTATAATTTATATGGTTGTAATAGTATTTAACGAACCTCATAAACAAATTTTATTTGCTTTACCTGGTGCGATAGCCTCTGTCTTAGGCATGCTTTTGGCACCTGCCATGAAGAAAAAATTTGACTCTAAATCGATATTTATAATTTCAACGATTGCACACTCCATTGCACTTGTTATAGTTTACGCTGCGGGTAGTTATGCCATGTCTAAAGATATGCAAATCGCCTTATACGTCATAGCAGCACTTGCATTTCTTGCCATGTTGCCCGTAGGTCTACTAAACACAGTTCCTACTCTCATGGCAACGGACATAATTGACTATATGGAATTAAAGACAGGCAAGCGTTATGAAGGTATAACTTTTTCACTCATGACTTTAAGAAGTAAAGTTTCAAGCGGGCTTAAAGATGCTTGGATGATCTTTTTATTAGTCGTGGTTTTTAAACTAGTAGGAGACACCACAAGTAGTACGTTCCCACCTCAATCCGATTGGACTAAAAAGGGAATTTTTTGGATGTACACCCTAATACCAGCAGCCACAAACCTGCTTTCAATCGTGCCACTATTTTGGTATAAACTCGATGGTAAAACTATGGAAAAAGTGCATGCTGAATTAGACAAAAGAAGGTCTGAAGCAGCCATAGCCACTGACACCGAAATAACCTTGTTAGCTGACAATTCAGCGGACAACGTTGAATATGCTAGACCCTCAAACCTTCCTCAAACCGAACTTGAGAAAAATCTAAGTGATATGCTAGAGTCTTTTAAAACGCCAATACTAACACCTCTTTCCAAAGCTAATCTAGTAACCACAAATCCAGCTGGCGAAACGATAGAACCCACGCCAAAGGAAGTCTAGTTAATTCATTATAATACCAGCATCTTTTAGCACAACAAATTAACAACTGTAAATATGCTGGTCAAACGCGCGACCACTCCCAAAGGGACTTTAAACAGTCTGAACATAAAGATAAACTACAATCATGTTATGTCCTAAAATATATGTTTTTGTTGCCCTAACTATTACTTTGATATAATGTTTATTTCCGAACAAAAGTTATAGTTATTCCAATAATCAGCACATTTTTTAACCAAACAACTCACTTGTTATATTGACAGTTATAAGCCTATTGGACTATTATGTATCTAATAAAAAAATCAATATTTTGGAGGAAGATTAATGACAACGATTGCAATCATTGGACTAGGAAGCAGAGGGTACATGTACGGTCAGCATTTGAAAGCGCAAGGTGCAAAAATAGTTTCAATTTGCGAGAAAAAACAAGCCCTACTTGAAACTTCTGCTAAAACACTGGGCGTAGATCCAAGCAAAGCATTTCTTGATGAAAATGACTTTTTTGCACAAGGCAAAATTGCCGATGCTATGGTCATCGCAACCCAAGACAGAGACCATTATGGTCACGCAAAAAAAGCGCTAGAACTAGGATATCATATCCTATGTGAAAAGCCTGTTTCTCCCATAAAAGAACAATGTGAAGAACTAAACGAGCTTGCTGCTTCTAAAAATTTATATATGGTTGTATGTCATGTTCTTAGGTATACATCATTTTATGACACAATAAAAAACATTATTGATGCTGGACTTATTGGAGATATAACCTGCGTCAACCTGGTTGAAAATGTGGGCTATTATCACTTTGCCCATAGTTATGTTCGTGGGAACTGGAGAAGAGAAGACGAAACCGGTCCATCAATTCTAGCAAAATGTTGCCATGACTTAGATATGATATATTATCTCACTGGCAAAAAAGCAAAGACTGTATATAGTGCAGGATATAGAAAAGCATTCATGCCAGAAAATGCACCAGAAGGTGCCCCATCTCATTGTCTATCTGGATGCCCTATAGAAAAAACCTGCCCCTATCATGTAGATAGAATATATCTAACGCCCAAAAGACACTCTTTTCCTTTCTTCTTTATAAGACGTAGACTGATTTGCGAAAGACCAGGTGCATCAAGAAAAGAATTTAAAGATAAACTAAGAACTTCTCCGTATGGAAGATGTGTGTACAAATGCGATAATGATGTTATGGAAAACCAAGTAGTTTCCTTAAAACTAGAAGGAGATATACCAGCAACCTTAACTATGACTTGCCATACAAACAGAGTATATAGACACACTAGAATCAGTGGTACTAAAGGTGAAATCGTCGGTGAAGGTGGAAAATTTAAACTCAATATCTTTGCTGGTCCTAAAAAGACATATAGATTTAGTCTACTAGAAGCTATTGGTCACGCATCTGGGGATAGAAATATTATTAAGGACTTTCTCAAACTTTTACGCACAAACGAAATAGCTCCAAAGCTTTCTTTAATGAAAGACACTATGGAATCACACTTAGTCGCTTTTGCTGCAGAAGAAAGTCGTAAAACTGGCAAAATCATAGAAATGCCAAAATATTAACCACTAAATTCACAAATAAATATATTTAAAGGCTGTTAGGAATTAGTTTCTTAACAGCCTTTCTTAATCTTAAATAGCCTCTCTAAATAGTTATATTCAAATTTAATTAGGTATCGGCAAATTCCGATTCGCAAGTTAAGTTAATGCCCAGCCGGTTATAAACCTGAACTTCGCTTTCAGCCAACATAATTGTTGAGTGTGCTTCGCAGTTTTTTAGTTGAGATAACACCGCCATAGCTTTTGCAGGTAACTCCATCGTAGAAGCTGAAAATGCTAAAGCAATGAGCGCTTCTTGTAGAGTGAGCTTACTTTGAGATAACCCTAGATTTTCCCTTTTTAGCTTTTCAATTGCTGCTATTGACTCTGGAGAAATAAGATTAATTTTATCCGCAATGCCCGCTAGTTTTTTAAGTGCATTCATTAAAGCAGCAGCAGAGGAATTTATGGCTCCCTTACCCCTTCCAGTAACTATTTCACCATTTGGTAATTCTATTGCAACTACTGGGTTATCAACTTCTGATGCTCTTTTTAACGCTGCTTGTGCAACCTTTCTTTCAGAAGGTTTTGCACCCAAACTATTCATCAATACTTCGACACGAAGAGCTGTATCCATGTCAACCCTTCCCATCTTATATTCATTGTATGTCTTATAATACCTACGAATTATTTCTTGTCTAGCAGCTTCCTTAATGACTTCTTCGTTTGTTATGCAATCGGCTACCCTATTTACACTTAAGTCAGTTGGCGACTTAAACATCTCAGCGCCCTTTATTTGCTTTAAAATATCTCGTATAACAGGGAAACACTCCATGTCCCTATTATAATTTACCGCACTTATTCCATATGCTTCCAAATGGAAATAATCTATCATGTTTCTATCAGCTATATCTGCTGTTGCTGCTTCGTATGCTACATTAACAGGATGTTTTAAAGGAAGGTTCCATACTGGAAAAGTTTCAAATTTTGCATACCCTGCGTTAATGCCTCTTTTATACTCGTGATAGATTTGAGATAGACATGTTGCAAGCTTTCCACTACTTGGACCTGGTGCATTGACTATCACAAGTGGTCTAGTGGTTTCAATATATGAGTTAGCACCATATCCTTTATCTGAGACGATTGTATCTACATCATTTGGATACCCTTTAGTTATAGTATGAACATGTACCTTTTCTCCCATTTGTTCTAACTGATTTTTATACATATCCGCAGATGGCTGACCAGAATATTGCGTAATAACTACACAATTTACTAGCATACCTAATTTCCGCATTGCCTGCATAAGGCGTATAAGTTCATTACCATATGTTATGCCAAAATCGGCTCGTATTTTATTTTTCTCAATATCTGGAGCTCCAATACAAAAAATGAGTTCTGCTTTATCTTTTAATTTCCTTAAAATCTTTGTCTTGCTATTGGGATCGAAACCAGGAAGGACACGCGCTGCATGTAAATCATCAAATAACTTTCCACCAAACTCTAAGTACAGCTTGTTGTATTTTTCAATTCTTTCCAAAATACTAGCCGTCTGTTTTTCAATGTATTTTACATTATCAAAACCGATTTTCATCCCATCCACCACCAAATAAACTTAAATCGTAAAAAAGGATTTTTTAACCCTTCAAACCCACTATCTTATTATACATTTAGCACACTACTATGTCAATTTACAACCAGGTTCAAAAAGGCATAAACTCCAACATTTTTCATACAGTCATTTGCAATTAATATTCGGAAATATATGATGACTTAAACTTTGAAGTTTACTTGAGAATATATAGCAAATATCTACATATCACTGTATTCAATAGCAAAAATCCATGCATAGCTTAAGATTCACAGCTAGAATAAGATTTTACAGCATATATAGTAAACAAGTTTACATACTAAATCCATCGTTTAAATTGTGGTTTTACTACAAAAATGCATATGCAGTGTGCTTGCTTGTCTTTTTTTTTATACTATTATATAATGAAATTAACAAAGATAAGGAGGATTAATACATGAAACTTGAAGATTTACAAAGAAGTTTAGACTTGAGAAAATGGCATGATAGCGAAAATAATGCTATGGATATGTGCAGGCACTATGATTACTGTGTATTTTGTAGATTTGAAGCTGACTTTCCATGTGCAAGAGCATATAACCGCTTTGAGCAATCAAAGAAAAAAGAGGCAGCCGAAGCTAAACCAGCAGCAGCTAAAAAAGCTACAACTACGGCTAAAAAGCCAGCAGCTAAAAAGGCTACAACATGCGCAAAAAAACCCGCAGCAAAAAAAGCCACAACAACAGCTAAGAAAGCTACAACCACAGCAGCAAAAAAATAACTGCACTTTTTCAATAGTTTAAATTATGGAGGGCGTAAATTTTACGCCCTCACAAGAGACCCATAGCGGTCTATTTTTTACTTTCTACTTAACCGAACATTTTTATTGTAGGTTTTCCAACAGTAAAAAATCCTTTAGTTTTATATGCTCAACAACGCTGGTCGAATAATCAATATCGTCATTGGTTATTATTATTTTTTTCGAAAGATTATCTATATCCGAAAACGCAAGAAATTCCCTATTGTAAGCTTTTTCTTCTGCAACACTATATGCAACTTGTACATAATATTGTTTATTATCTTTCGTCGCTAAAAAGTCGATTTCTTTTCCTTTATTATCGTATACATAAATCTCGTAATCCATATATGCTAGCTCGTTATATACTATATTTTCGAGATTGTGAGTTAAGTCAAAGCGATTGTTTAATACACGCAAAGAATTGAAGCAAACATCGGCGTTATATGTTTTTACGCGATAGGATAATTCTTTTTTTGCTTTCGTCGAGTATTGTTTTACTGTGTCAATAATGTACGCTTCCTCTAAATATCCTAAGTATTTTATTACTGTATTAATCGAACAACTGACACCATCTTTTTTAAGATAATTATGAATAGAATTTGCTGAAAAAATACGACTGTTACTGCGTAATATATAATTTACTAGGTTTTTAAATATCCCTTCCTTTCTTATCCTATGTCTTCTAATTAAGTCATTGAGAACAATTGTGTCATCTAAATCATTTAAATATCTGATTTGCGCCTCTTGTGAATCTAACTCAAATCTTTGAGGAAAACCGCCCCATATAAGATAATCAGCTATAGTCACCTCTTTACCTAATACTTTGGCATATTCCAAAATTTCTTTATATATAAATGGTCTAATACGAAAAGCAACATATCTTCCAGAAAGTTCTTTAGTAAACTCACCAGATAGTAATGTAGAATTTGAGCCCGTAATGAATAATGAATTGTCGTAAAGTCGCAAAGTTCTACATGCATACTGCCAACCATCCAGCATTTGTATCTCATCTAGAAATAAATAGCATTTACCACTTTTTTTATGTTCTTCAACATATTTGATTAGTTTATCTGCAGTTGTTATATTACCAGAAACCTTTTTGTCTTCAAAGTTTAAATAAATAACATTGTCGTTTTTTTCACCTATCTCTGCTGCGATTTGTTGCAAAATAACCGACTTTCCGCACCTGCGAATGCCAGTAATTATCTTTATTAAGTTGGACTCATAAAACGGTCTTATCTTTTGTATATAATGTTCTCTTTTAATCATATCTCACCTCTACTAGTAAGTGCCCTATTATCATTTATCACATAAATTATACTGAAAATTTTTGACTATTTCAATAAAAACTTTCACTATACTGAAAGATTTTGTTCGTTTTTGCAATTTCATTCACTATACTGAAAGATTTTGCAAAATCGGCACTTTTTATTCAGTAGAAAATAGAATGAGTATAGCAACTCCTCAATTCATGTCCCGCCAGATGCACCAGAAAAGGAAATAAAGCGAGCATAGCACTCCGCAATTTATATCCAGCCTGACAGCACAAGCAAATGAAAATGGACTAGATTTATAACAGGGGGAGCAGTTTAGGCAACAAAAAAGAGCCACGCTAAATAACGTGACTCCTCTAAATCAATGTGTTTTTAGTTTTTAATTAACCAAGGTATTCTTCTAGAATTTTTTCTATCTTTTTGGTATTCATCTCCATAGTGTCTTTTAAATCTTTTTCAAGTTTTATCTTATTTTTCTCATTTAATTCAAAGTATTTATCAGGAGTATGAGATGTTACAAAGTCAGTATATGCTGCTTGTTTTTTGGAGCTTTCTATCGTTTTTCTAATCTTATCGTAGTATGTAGCACCGGTGTTATCAAAAGTTCTATTAAGATATGCTAACTTTTCCGCATCATTTGCAAAAGTTAATTCCTTATCTTTAGTATCATTTGCAAACGGAACAAAACTAATCGCTACCATATGAGGACCATATACAGAATACCTATAAATTAGTCCTACCGTTCCATCATCTTTAAGACCAAATGCGTTTCCAACCTTGTCATCGCCAACTTTATCATTGTCGTATGCAAATACAGCTTTACTTAATTCAACGAAGTTTGTATCCCACGAGCTACTTGTACCATAATATCCGAGTGAGTTATTTTTTATTCCACCATCTTCGGAATAGATGTACATGTATTCTTCAAACTTTGCTAAAGCGGCTTTACCCCTTTCTTCTTTTGTTTTTGTCTCATCCTCATATATTGCCTTAAGTTCGTTTTCTAGTCTAGCCATTACGTCTGCTACTTTTTCTTCATGATCAATTTCAAGTTTGCCATCTACGATTTTACCAAAAGGTACTGCAGGGCATATTCCTTCGCCTTCGTGTGAGCATGTAGCCCCATCTACTAAATCTTTATGTAATGGGCACTCATATTCAGGATCATAGTCAGGATTTGCTGGCTTTGTCTTTAGATCCTGTAGTAAGAAGTTTTGATATGCCTTTAATTCCTCGCCTGTTCCACCATGGTTTTTCAAAAATTCCAATTGCTCGTCTGTGAATTTAAATAAGAGATTATATACATAAAATACGCCATTTAAATCTTCATACGCTGGGTAATAATACAACGAATCTATTTTATCGCCAACTTTGGTTTTGAATGTCTCAGCATTAGCTTCTTTTGAAGCGTCGTCATTTCCAGCTTTATACTCTTTCTTCCCAGAGTCATATAGGAAATTGAATTGCTCTAACACTTCTCTCTTAATCGACTCTTCTGTTGTTGCACTCAATGCTTTGATGCCAAGTTCTGCCTGAAGAGCTGAAATAACCGTGGTTTTGTATGCTGTTTCATAATAATATGAGACAGATTTATGCCCTCTTTTTAAGTTATTAAGTAATTCTTCATAACCTTCAATTAAGAAAGGATCTGTACCTGCTGTATTTTTTAAGGTCTCAAGTTCTTGATTAAAATCTCTTTCCTCATAATACGCACCTTTTGCCTTAAGCTCGGCAACTGTATCATATCTACCAACTTCCACATCGTCTATTTCAAATGCGTCAAGTTTGACTTCTTTTTCAGGGTCATTTTTTGTTGCTCTTGGGTTTTTTAGTGTATAATTATGCTCTAGTTTATGCTCAACCTTTTCAATATTATCGCCAGTTCCTTCTTCTTCAGTAATGACTATTTCAATTTTCTTTTCTTCGGGATCTTTTGTTGAATTATCCTCTTTAAATTCTGAACTAAATTCGGTTTTAAACATGCTAGATGCTACTGCGAATTCCTCACTCTTGCTACCATCTTTGTACTCGATATAAATAACTATTCTTGCTCTATCAATTTCGTTACCTGTATAGTACACATCTTGTAAATATTGTTGAGTTGCTTCTGTAAAGTGAAGATCTCTTATGTTTGTTTGGTTAATTTTCTTAGCCTTCTTGTTTATATCCTTTATCTTCGCATCTTCTTTTAGCTTTTCTATAGAGTCATCCATGTTTTTATTGACAGAATATATCGCTAGGCTTTTTTCTGCAAAGGTAAGTACATCTACTGGCTTTTCTGCCTTTCCTGCACCTACTAATACATTAAATCTCTTATCGCCAACTTCTGCTTTGTTAACTAAGAATGGCATAGCTTCGGTTAATAAATATGCGGTTTGAATTTTGCCTTCAATAGCGCCTGTTAAAATATCGTCAACCTTATAATACCCTTGTTGAATATACTGCGCATATTGGGAATACACGGTATAAAATTGATCTAATATCTCATTTTTTGTCACTTCTATAGTAATTCCGTTTTTGGTTACTTTTACTAATGCTTCGTTAGCCACCCTTTCTTCATTAAGTCTAATGAAAGAACAAGCTGGCAGTACAATTGCTGCCAAAACAGATATCACTAACACTATTGCCAATACTTTTAGTTTTCTAGATTTCATTTTATCTCCACCGAACCATTTTGTTCATTAAATTTCTACATAATAAAGCGCACATGTGCGTGCACTAGTTTTAATATTATATTATATAGTGGTGTTATTCGCAACTATTTTATTTTACAACCTAGGTCCACTATTTGCCGCCAAGCTTACTATAAAAACTAACTGGTACAACTCGGGTAGAAACTTAAACTCATTCAATACTTTTATCATCCACTACTAATTAACCAAACTTTACCACTTACAAACTATCATCCCTTGGAGGAATGATATTATTGTTGTATAAACAACTTTTTATATTGTCCTGATTTGGTAAACTTAACAAGCCCCATATCTCTTAATTGTTGAAGTATTTGTCGTATTTTAGCATTAATATTATGATTTTCAGGATGTTTTTTTGCTAACTCATTACTAAATTGATATACTTCTTTTAATGTGAATTCCCTGTTTGGTATCCTATTAAGAATTGAAAATACATCCTTTTTCCAGGACGGATTACTATCAAATAGTATATTTATATCTTCAACTACTAATGTATTATCCCCTTCGATTTCTTTGATAATATATTTTTTTGTTTCAACATTCTTTATCATTGTTTCAATATCATCAAGTTTATCAGAATCAAATTCCCCATATTTTTTGCTTTCAAACATTTCCAGAAAATCTGTTTCTATTTGATCCATTATTGGTTCATCATTGCTAATTATCACGCCGTACTCAAAATTATTATACAGGCCACTATATGTAAGATTCGCCGATGTAATTAAAGCTCTAATCCTATCAAAGTAATAGATTTTAGCATGTAAATCCTGATAATTAAGAACTGTAGCGTCATTATTTAATAAAATTTTTATTGCTGACAAGTCAGAGCTCTCTTGTATAAAATTAGAAATATTAGAAGACGTAACAACAGTTAGTTTTGAGCTGTCTTTCTTTTTGTTTAGTATTTCATTTACAATGCCACTTTTTACATAAGGCGCACAGAGAATCATTTCCTGATTACAATCACGAACTAAATTATAAAAAGCCTTTGAAATTGGTGTTTTCACTAACTTAAGCATTTTATCCTCTCCTATAAATAATTCTTAATCCTTTTTGACTTGTTTTCTCAATTATTGAAACAACAACTAATCTAATTATAACCGTTTTTTCAAACTTATAAAAATCTATAAAAGTTTCGTTAGATTTTCTGTTGAATTCCTGTTTCAACCTTGCTGGTTACTAACTCGTTATTTTTGAAACGAGAGAGCATTGCCGTCAAGTCCACAGGCGTTAATTCGGGCCAAACTAGCCCTACTGTTTATTATTATCATTTTGTTTTCATTTAATTAATATGGATTAATTTCATATTGGTTTTCTATTTATTAATCCAAATTTTTGTATCTTGCTCCTTAATTTTGCACACTCATTACATCTTTTTAACCCTGATATACTTCCTGCCTTTGAATTCAAACCCGTTAAAGCAACACCTCCTTCTATTTTTACCGACTAAGACACATATATAAGTCTTTTTATTTGTCTAGCGAACACACTATACCACACCGCAAAAAGAAATACAATCCCTCTAAATTTGCATGTCCCAAAAAGAGTGCACCATCTAGAAATTTGCTCGATTTTTTGTGTTTTTGTTAGTAAATCAATCGTTAATACATATCTAGTGGAGGTATAGTACAGTTGTTTTACAACCGAGAACCTATAAAAAATTTATAGATTTTTATAGATTTTAACTAACTGTAACTAACCCAATTAATTCAGTAAACATAGCTCATCTTTAAGTCCATATCTACAGTATAATATGCAAAGTAAATTGAGCTACCTGTGTTGTTTTGCTGCCCCATTTTTGTTACTCCAACGTGGTTTGCTCCCTTCTTCATTGGGCATCATGCCCTTGACACGATAGAAAGTTTTTACGCAAATGCTATGCTTTTCACCTGCACTGGGCACTGGACTTAACATATACTAGTGCGTTTAACACTAAAATTTCGTGAAGGTATTTGGGTATATAACAATTATTACAGCTAATTTTTGCTACGAGATAAGTATTATTGTATGAGAGTTGTTTAGGCGATGGTTTCACAGGTTCAATTGTCAAAAATATCAATAATTAATTCTATAGCGAACTTGTTCTCTAAGTCCTTTTTTACATTTGCAATATCCTCGTACGAATCTTCCTCTGTGGAAATCTTTGCAACTGCAGTTATTTTACCAAAGCCGTAATCGTGATATGAAAGACTTTTTACCTCTTTAATCCCTGGGCACTTTATTAAAGTCTCATATAAAACTTTTTTACTTTCCTCATTAAAATTATCTTTGCCCAAGACAATTAAAAGATTGTCGGCAATCATTTTGATGCCGAGCCCTATGAATATTAATGAAATGACTATGCCAAATATAGCATCTAATCTTATTAAATATTTTGACAATACAAATCCAAGTAAAGCTAAAAATGTAATTACAGCATCTACAAAACTATCTAATATTACACCTTTGAAAACATTAGATTTAATTTCTTTATTCGCCCAGGCCAGTAAAAAACCCATCGCTATTTTTGCTATTATGCTAACAATCAATATAACTATATATGTCCACTGAAATATAAGATTTACAGGAATCATGATGTTTTGTAAAGACCTGATAAAGAAAAAACAACCCGAAAAGAAAATAAATAACGAAAGTAAAAATGAAGCAAGATACTCGGCTCTTCCATAACCATGAGGCATTTCTTTAGAAGATTTTTTTGAAACTACAATAAATGCTATAACGGCAACAATATTGAATACTAAATCTATGAAATTATTAACAGAATCCATAATTATTGTAAGGGAGCCTGAGGAAAGTCCTACATACAGTTTGGATAAAGCTAGCGCAAGATTGACAGCTAGTCCTATCGCCATATAAATTATGCTTTTATTAATCCTAGTGAGTTTTTTCAAATATATTGCCTCTTTCAGAAAACAGTTATAATCCTTCCTAAATATGCTTTCAATCCAAATCAAGTAGTTGATGTGTTATATCCTAACCGAGACTTCTTGCTTAGTTCTGCTTTTATTAAATTAGAAAAAAGAGATAGATGAGTATAAGCCTAATTGGGCTTTTTTCTTGGAATGTGTTCTTCAACAATCTTTACTTCTTCTACTTTGTACTTTGCAACACTCTTATATTTATCTTGATAGTAATTTTCAGGTGTTATATCAAAATCCGCTCCATTATACTTGATAATTGTACATCCTCTTTGTGCACCTTTTCCAGCGATGCCCACATATGCCAAATAATCCAAGCTAAGACTATATGTTAATCTAATAGGATTAACTTGTTCCTCTGTTTTCCAATAATCTATTGAAATGTTGTTGTAATGGTCATGACCGCAAAAAACCGAATCTCCGCCTGCTTCTACCATTGTATCAAACACATTATCTTCGCCTACACCATGGTAAATCAACTTGCCAGTTTCGCCTATTCTCCCAAATTCAAGTTCAACGACACCAGGTATATCTCTACTTCCATTATCTGTATATTTAACCCATGCATCCTTGTATTCTTTTAAGGCTATATGGAAATATAAGCTGGAGGGGACATCTATTTTTATACTTGGTAGCTGTTCCTCTGGGGACAGCTCATTAAATCTTGCTTGATTTGCATTTTTTAATTTTGCCATCTCATTTTTATACCATTCAGTTTGATTATTATGTATATTGTCGTACTCCCACTTAACGCCCATAGGATCGCTTGGCATGTACGCATGAGAATCTAAAGTTACAATAGCTCTAGTAACAAAACCTTTACTATTTTTAATTTTTATTATCGAATTTCCATATCCTTTAATTTCTTCAGGACCTTCAGAAAATAAGCAGTAGTTAAATTGGTCACTTGAATAAAATTCACTTATTTGTTCTCTAGTATATTTGCTATACGATTCAGTGTCATGGTTTCCAAATGTTACAGTCCAATAAACACCCAAACCATCCATTAGGTTAGCAAATGCTTGCGCTGCTTTTTTGTTATCTCTAGTTCCTGCCGAGAAAGGCACAGGATATGCAATATCCCCCGTTGCAATAACTAAGTCTGGTTTTTCTGCCGTCACCATTGCAGCAATAGCATTCAAAACTTTTTTATCTGTAGAGGCACTAAATAACCCACCACCAAGATGTATGTCCGTTATCTGCATAACTTTAAATTCTTCATCTGTTGTAAAAGTCCAATAACCATCCAATTCTTTAACTGGCTTAAGTTGTTGCTCTCCACCAGAATATGATACTTCTCCGAAGCTATTTGAATACTCTGGTAAAGTTTTTGCCACAATAGCATTGCCTATCGCAAAACACGAAAAAGCAAGTCCGATAATAACGATAATCGTTACTAAAATGATTATTAATTTTTTAATTAAGCGCTTTTTATCCCTTTTAGTTCTTGGTTCCTTTAGTTTAGCCATTTGTACCCTTTTCTTCTCGATTTTGATATGTTTTTGTGCTAGTTTAGTGCTTTACCATTATATATTAATATTTAAGTAGTAGTCAATATTGATTTTTTTTAACTTCCTTGTTTTTGATAACGAAAAACTCTCACTTTTAACGAGTGCTCCCACAATCTAAACACACCTAGTTAAAGTCCAAACTTATACGTTATATGCCCACATTACAGGTGCTACCAAAATCTAAATGCACCTAGTTAAAATCCAGATCGCAACAGTTAGCCAAACCTCATAACATATAGATTGGCATCGCAACCTAAACACACCTAGTTAAAATCCAAGACGTAACAGTTATTCAAAACTCTTAATATACAGATTGTTTGGAATATGCTATATGCTTTTACAATGTGTCGGCGACAAGCAGTAAGACAAAATTAATGAGTGAGTTTCCAAACGATTTAAAACATCAGCTGTTTTTGTTGTTAGATTACTTGTCTGCTGTATCATGTCCTGCTGCAACTAGTAAAAAAGAGCGCATCAGTTCTATTTTTTCATCCTGGCTACGATTTGATTTATTAAACACAATCATGGGTGGATCTGATGGGCTTAAGACTGCTTCTTTTATATATTTATCTAGAGCTTTAAATACATCAGGCTTTCCAAATAGTGTATTGTCCCAAAAATGCAGCCCCATTCCGTAATTAGTAACTACAACTTGTCGTACACCTATTTCTTGAGCAAGTTTCTTTAAAAGACCCATCTTAAGTAATCTAAGAGCAGGTTTAGGAAGTGCTCCATCTGTATCTTCATAATGTTTAATTAATTCTTGTTCTTCTTCTAGACTACTGATTTGAGAAATGCGTTTATAAAATTCCACCCTTCTATTCGATGATGTTATATAATCGGTTGGCAGGAATATATCACCATCAATCTTTAGTTCAGCTTGTAAAGTTGCTTCCACCTTTTCACCCTGTAATTCTTTGACTGATTCGTTAAGCAATCTACAATACATATCGTACCCTACTTTTTGCATATTGCCGTGCTGCTCTTTCCCTAATATATTCCCAGCTCCTCTAATTTCTAAATCTTCCATAGCAATTTTAAAGCCGCTACCAAGTTCAGTATATCTCATCAATGCATCTAATCTTTTCACTGCTTCTTCAGTCAACACCTTGCCTTCCCTAACAGTAAAATATGCATAAGCGAGGTTATGGCTTCTTCCTACCCGCCCTCTCAACTGGTAAAGTTCGGCAAGACCTAATCTATCACTATCAATCACAATTAGTGTATTTGCGTTAGGTAAATCGATGCCGTTTTCGATAATGGTTGTTGAAATTAAAACTTGATACTTGCCGTCATAAAAATCACTAATACGCTTTTCTAAGGTGCTAGGAGTCATCTTTCCATGTGCATAAGTTATAGAGACTCCTTCGAGCATGTCTTGTACATCTTTATAAAATTTTTCTATACCTTGTACTCTGTTGAATAAAATAAATACCTGACCACCTCTACCAATTTCCCGCTTAACAGCGTCAACTAATAATGCATCGGTGTATTCTACTACATATGTCTCTATCGGCAGTCTATTCTCTGGCGGTGTTTCGAGGGTAGAAATATCTCTTATCCCACTTAGAGACATATGAAGAGTTCTTGGAACTGGTGTAGCTGAAAGGCTTAAAACATTCACATTGTTTTTCATAACTTTAATTTTTTCTTTTTGCTCGACACCAAACTTTTGTTCTTCATCTAAAACTAAAAGTCCTAAATCCCAAAACTTAACATCACTACTCAAAATTCTATGTGTAGCTATAACTATGTTTACGGTACCATCTTCTATTTTTCTAATTATTTCTTTTTGTTTATCATCTGGCACAAACCTAGATAACATTTCAATATTTAAATTGTATTTTTCCAGTCGTTTTGTAATAGTATCATAATGTTGCTTACAAAGTATGGTAGTAGGAGCAAGTATAACAGCCTGCTTCCCTTCTACGACAGTCTTAAAAATAGCCCTAATTGCAACCTCGGTTTTTCCAAAACCTACATCTCCGCATAGTAGCCTATCCATGACCTTCCCTGACTCCATATCTTTTTTAATTTCGGAAATGGCTAAAAGTTGGCAGTCGGTTTCTTCAAATTCAAAATCTTCTTCCATCTCCTTTTGCCAATATGTGTCTTCTTGATATACGTGCCCTTTTATCTTCATTCTCTTTTTGTATAACTCGTGAATATCAAAAGCCATCTTCTTAATGGAAGTTTTAACTCTCTCCTTTAGCTTTTCAAAATCTCTGCTTCCTAATCTGTGTATTGTAGGGTTACCGCCTCCTGTATATTTTTCCAGCTCATCCATTCTGTCCACTGGCAAATATAGTTTGTCCCCATCTTTATACCGAATGAGATAGTAGTCCTTAACACCACTTCGTGTTTCAAGTCTAACAAGACCCTCTGATATTCCTATTCCATGTATTTCGTGCACCACAAAATCGCCAACTTCAGGCATTACAAAGCGTTCACGCTTTCTTTTCAAACTCTTTTTACGAGTCTCGGATTTACGAATTATATCATCAGTACCGATGACAGTAATTTGACTTGCTGGGAGCGCAAACCCTCTGCTTAAAAAATATGGGTAAATCACTAAAGGATAATCGGATGTGTAGTCGGTATCTATAACAGACTTCATTTTTGCATCATTAAAAAACGCTTGAATATAATTTGCATTATCCATATTCCCAGCGTAAATAAAGACACGGGTGCCAAACATTAAATTACCAGATATATTCTCAACTAGTAAGTCATAGTTTAAACTGTATTTTGGTATATTGGGAGATTTTATAGTATCAATGTACGCTGGCTCAAAAATAGGGTTAGAACTCGTTACATTTTGAAATGCAAGTATTACATTTTTCTTAATTTTTTCGTATATAAACTCCCTATCGATTATACTGTTTTCATGTTCAACTAAAGCTTCTCCAGAAGAAACAAAACTTTTAACTCTGATGTTATGAGCATTGGTGAGTAATTTCAATTTATCATCTATATTTCTGGGTTCATCTAACACCACGACACTATTTTTGGGAAGATAGGAAATTATATTATCCATATACGAAGTGTAAAACGGAAGCGCCCAAATAAGTGATGGATCTCTAGGGTTTACTTCCAGCTTTAAAATCATCTCATCTATTATTTCAACAAGCCTTCGAGACGCATTCCTTCTAAATTTATTTAGTTTGTTTAGGATACTATTTATTGAGTTTAGGGGTAATAAAATGTCGCTTTTTGGAACTATTGTGCATGATGCGATTTCCTTTATAGATGTCATTGTTTCTGCTACAAACACCCTCATTTTTTCTACTTCATCGCCGAAAAACTCTATTCTTATTGGGCTTGTATCTCCTGCAAGAAATACATCTAAAATATCACCACGCAAAGCAAATTCACCAGGTAAAGTTACTATATCTTCCTTTCTATACCCTCCAGCAACAAGGCTATCTACAATAGTTTCAGGAGCTATTTCATCACCTACTTTTATGTTAATCGTAGCTTCCTTTACGCTATCTTTTTTAGGGAAATATTGTAAAAGTCCTTCTGCAGAAATGACTGCACCTACAGCATTTGAAGATACTATTTTATCTAACGCATGCATCCTTTCGTTAAGCGCTACATCGGATGACATGGAAACATTTAAAAGCAACTCATCTTTTTCAGGAATCAGCACAACTTCGCCATCTGCATATTCGTTTAAAATAGTATGTGCATCCCTTGCAGTTATCCTGTCTTGAGTGACATACAAAAAGAACTTATTCAGCTTGGTTGTTAGAAAATATCTTGTGTTTTGGGCAGTATAAAAGACTGCGGAAGATTTTCCACCCCCCACAGCATTAAGCAGTGAGTTAACTTTCTCACCTAAATTAGCAGTCGAGAAAAACTTCGAATTCAGCATTAATTTTTGAGACGTTTCCTCTATTATTGTCTATTTCTACTTAATTATCAGTAGAACGGTTTAAGTAATTTAGTGCTATACAAAGCCACTTACTTTATTTTATACCAACGAGTGTTATTTCTATCTTATCAGTTGGTTTAATCTCTTTTAGATATAAAATCCCTTTTTCAGTTTCTACTTCAAAGTGCTCTCCATTTTTCAATATTTCTGCACCTGCATATCTAGAAATGTTTGCAAAGTTAATTTTGTAATCTCTGCTTTCTGGCACATATGTGATATCGCCTTCAGCTGGGAAAATAATGAGTTTTTGTTCATCTTCGGTTAATTCGGTTCTAAATTGGGTTACAGCGTAAGCGCCATCTAGATATTCTTGCCCATCTCCCTTATCTTCATACAGCCTATATCTTCCCTTTCCTCTATATACTAGAAGTTCTAATTCTCTTGGATTATCTACTGAATTTCCACCGTTACATCCTAGAGGAATAACCGAACCACTTCTAGCAAAAACTGGTATAGATGTTAAATCTCTTTCTAATACATATGTTCCACCTTGGAACACTTCGCCTGTGAATATGTCTGTATATTCACCGCGTGGTAGCCATACTTTAACTTTTGCCTTACCTGTCTTTTTATTAATAGGACTAGTGATTGGAGCAACTATTAATTTGCTACCAAAGAAGTATTGTCCCTTCACCTTGTATGCCATTTCTTTACTTGGATACCCATAGTACATAGGCTCTATGAGTGCTCTTCCTTCTAGATGGTTTCTATAATATTCTGAATAGATGTATGGGATTAGTTTGTGTCTAAATCTCAACGCTTCTTTTGCTAAATCTTCTACTTCAGGATGGTTCCAAGGCTCCTTACTAAGAGCAATTCTAGTGCTATGCAATCTTAAAATAGGTGAAAACACTCCAAATTGTATCCATCTTAAATATAGTTCACCATCTTTTTGTCTACCCATTTGATGTCCGCCGATATCGTGCGACCAAGTGGTATAGCCACAGTTTGCAGCTGTTGCAGTAAAGTATGGTTGTAATTTTAGTGAACTCCAAGTAACAAACGTATCTCCGGAAAATCCTACTGGATAACGATGTGAGCCTAGTCCTCCATACCTTGATAACACGACTGGTCTTCTGCCGTCCCAAGCATTATCTAGTGTATGATAGTGATTACACGCCCATAAAGGATCGAGTCCAGGTATTTTGCTCTTACTGCCTTGCTGCCAATCTATCCACCAAAAATCAACTCCTGCTCTTTCGTACGGTTTATGAAGGACTTTAAAATATGCATTTAAAAAATTAGGATCAGTACAATCAAACGGTATTGTCTTTCCAGTTGATGGGTCTAAATCCATATGTTCGCACATTTTTTCATACTGTTCTTCAAAGCTACGCACTCCAGATGCAGGGTGTAAGTTAAGTGTAATGTATAAATTTCTATCTTTTAATTGCTTTAAAAATTCTTTATAATCCGGAAACAGCCTTTTATTCCAGGTATAGCCTGTCCATCCTGTTCCCCATACCTTTATACGACCATCGGTTTTTTTGATACCTAAATCTTTTTTGAGATCCACATAGTGCCAATCCATGTCTATAGTTGCAACTGAAAATGGAATGTCTTCCCTTGCAAACTTATCCATCAGCTCTAGATAACTTTCATCGGTATATGGGTAATATCTACTCCACCAATTTCCTAAAACTGCTCTTGGTATCATAGGTTGTGGCCCAGTTATTGCATAAAACAGCTGTAGTGCTTTTCTTCTGTCTTTTGTTGCGAAAATATAATAGTCTTTTTGCGGTACTCTTGGTCTTGGCATACCGTCTGCACCTAGTATCAAACTGTTATCTTCCATAACAGCAACACCCTTTTCGCCTATTATTCCATCTTGCAACCTTACACATCCACTAGTTCCATCCAAGGTTCTAGCAGTACCTTTAAGATTGCCTTTATCAGTTCTTATTTTTTCGCCATCTATTTCCACTATATCTACTTTTCTTTTTTTGCGATGAAAATAATATTTGGCTTTTTCTGTGGCAATCATTACATGGTCTTTTTGAAACTCAAGGTTATATGGGTGTTCGCCTAAGTCCCGAAACCACACTATCTGCGTTGCCTCGTCGCAAAAAACAAAAGAATCACTGACTTCAACCCTTAATAATTCAGGAGCAATAACAGTGATTCTAACTTTATCAGTGATATAAATTTGCGCTGGATTTGGCAATGGTTTTGTTTTTGCTATTAAATGAGAATCTAACATTTTTCCCTCCAAGTTTTAGTCATTACTGACAAAACACTTATTCATCATTTTAAGTTCGAACAATACAAACATACTCTCAGCAAACTACTAAAACCACAGCTCGCCGATTACTTGTATTTTAACACATTAATGTATATGTAAACAAACTAAACATAGAAATCTATCAAAAGCTAAACATCATTGAACTTTACAATTAATGTGAAAATCACCAAACCAATCAGCGTACAAACATACTACTCACGAGTAGTCTACTTACGAGTAGTATAATTTTAAAATGTTTGTCAGTTAATACTGATTAGATTTAGTCACAATTTTTTAAATTTTTATCTGACGATGGGGGGGGATGTAACTATGTTCTAGATTTAATTCTACGGTGGCCATAGCTCTGGATTTATCTGGCTCTTCGATGCCACAAATTTTACAAATATCCTTAAACGGTCTTTCTATATTTTCTAAATTGTATTTTTTATTGACTAGCTTGTTTATGTTTTTGTAAGCACTTTTGCCTTCAAATCTAATCCTTTCACCTTTGCCACTAAACAATCTGCTGTTAATGGGTTTTTCTCCCTTTTTAGCAAAAATTCTGATTCTTACAGTGTTTCTATCAAAGTCATATAACCGAAAGCTATCGAAATACTTAATTAGTTTTTCGGTCTCTCCTTTCTTGAAACAGATAGATTCATCTAAACCGAAAGCGTCTCTTCTAGTTGCATAAATGTCACCTTTTTTATCTTGACTTACGTAGATTATTGGATCAAAAAAACCAACGCCATATTTCTTTATATATTCCTTTTTGCATACAAAACATAGATAATGAGAATCCCGATCTATTATGTATTTGCCATCCTCAATGTCAAATATTTTAACTAGTTTTTGTACATTATTTGCGGTTGTACAATTATCAACATAGATTATATGGCGCTTATCATCTAGCTTATACAGTATTCTCCCTCTTGGATAGTAACAGTATTCTTTACCATATATTTTTTCATACTCTAAAGCCCAAACATCATCATGACTAAAGGTCGAGTCGATTGCGTTTGTAGTCTCCTTTATTCCGCCTAATTGGACTGTAAACTTTTCACTGCCTTCCGAAAAATACTCAACGATATAACCTGTTACTTTCACATTTTGTTTTTTGTAAATTAATTCTCCATTAACCTGCCAAAATATTCCAACATTTATTTCCATTAAAACTCCTGTATAAATATCGCTATTTTTAGTTAGTTCATATTGTCTCTTCTGCATACACAAGCTTGCTGCTTTAGTCGTATATATACAAACCATATTCTACACCTTAAGTCAATAGCTAAAATGTTCTTATCCCGCCCATGTACTCAACAAAGGACAGCGTTTCGACTATTTAATCAAATTGTTGATATTTATTTCTAATAAAAAATTTTGTCAGTTGCCATAGCAAGTTGGGCAGAAGAAGATATTACCCGAGAGTTCTTAGTTCTATTAAAAAATGCATCTTCGCGCAAACCCTGCAACGAACGTTCCATGTTACGATACAAAAAATTTATCCTCTCGCGCGCAAGCGTGTGCAATTATTATGCGTGTGTGATATACTCGTTTAAGGTAAAGTTCTAGGCACTAATTGATTTAAGCGATTATTACCCTCTAGGAAAAGATGCAGTGGAACTTTAAGACAACTTAACATATTGGAGATTTAAATGGGTATAGGTGATTGGATTCTCAGAAGAGAGAATAATAAAAAATTAAAAAAACTTAGAAAACCAACCGAAGCAGTTTTAGCACTGGCGGACAAATATTCAGCCATGACAGATGAGGAGCTTAAAGCTCAAACTCCCATCTTAAAAGAACGGCTTAAAAACGGTGAAACGTTAGATCAAATTCTACCCGATGCGTTTGCAGTGGTTAGAGAAGTTAGTACTAGAGTTACAGGACTTAGGCACTTCCCTGTGCAAGTAATGGGCGGAATTGCTTTGCATCAAGGTCGTATTGCTGAAATGCAAACAGGTGAAGGAAAAACTTTAGTGGCAACACTTCCAGCATACTTAAATGCATTAACTGGAGATGGCGTTCATATTGTAACTGTTAACGATTATCTTGCAAAACGTGACGCTAATTGGATGGGTGGAATACATGAATTTTTAGGCCTTACAGTCGGTGTAATTACTCATGACATGAAACCAGAAGATAAAAAGAAGGCATATCTGGCTGATATTACTTATGCAACAAACAACGAAATCGGTTTTGATTACTTAAGAGATAACATGCAGGTATACTTAAAAAACTGTGTTCAGCGTGGTCATAACTTTGCCATCGTAGACGAAGTTGACAGTATTTTAATTGATGATGCAAGAAACCCACTCATCATAACCCAACCTCAACCAGGACTAGACAAATTAGCCCAAGAAGTTGATGTTTTTGTAAAGAAACATATTAGAGAAGAACACTATGAAATGGATGAAAAGGAAACCTCTATTTCCTTAACTGAAGAAGGTATCGCCCTTGCTGAATCATATTTTAAAACCACCGATTTTGCTACATTAGAAGGTTCTAAATTGCTTGGTAAAATCAACTCTTCTTTAAGGGCGCACTTTTTGCTTGCAATTGATAGAGACTATATCGTAGAAAAAAATGAAGTCATCATTATCGATGAAAACACTGGCAGAAAAATGACTGGAAGAAGATATTCTGAAGGTCTACATGAAGCTGTAGAAGCAAAAGAGGGTTTAGTTATTAGAAACGGAAGTAAAACTCTAGCAACAACTTCTTTCCAAAACTACTTTAGGATATATAAAAAGCTGTCAGGAATGACTGGTACTGCTTTAACTGAAGAAGCCGAATTTAGAGGTATATATAACCTAGACGTCGTGCCTATCCCCCCTAACGTACCCAGCCAAAGAAGAGATGAGCCTGACAAAGTATTTACTACAAAAGATAAAAAATATGATGCTGTCGTTGAAGATATAATCAAATGTCAAGAAACTGGGCAACCAGTCCTTGTCGGTACAGCGTCTGTTGAAATGAGTGAATATCTAAGCGCAAAATTAAGTAAAAAAAGAATTCCTCACCATGTCTTGAATGCTAAAAATCATGAAAAAGAAGCTTTCATAATTGCACAAGCTGGCTGTTTAGGTGCTGTTACCATATCAACAAACATGGCTGGTCGTGGTACCGACATTAAATTAGGTGGAAATCCTGAATTTGATGCATCAGAGCAAATGATTAAAGAAGGCTTTTCGGAAGAAATGATTAAAGCTGCAGAAATGAAAAGTCCAGTTAATACCGAAGAAGAACAAGTTGCTCGTAATAGATATAACGAACTGCTTAAAGAATTTAGCGAAGCTACAAAAGAAAATGCTGAAAAAGTTAAAGCTGCTGGTGGGCTTAGAGTCATAGGTACAGAGCGTCACGATGCAAGGCGTATAGATAACCAGTTAAGAGGTCGTTCTGGTCGTCAAGGCGATGTTGGAAGCTCATGTTTTTACATATCTGTGGAAGACGATTTGTTCCGCAAGTTCGGTGGTGAGACCCTGCTTAATACATTATCTAGACTCATAGGCACTTTAGAAGGCGATGTTATTCAGATGCCCATGCTATCTAGACAATTAGATGCAGCACAACGCCGTAGTGAAGAAAACAACTATTCTATTCGTAAATTTACGCTGGAGTATGATGATGTCGTAAATCAACAGCGTCAACTAATCTACAAAGAAAGAGAGGAGATACTACACGGAGCCGATGTACACGAACAAGTTGTTAAATATATATCTGTACTAGCCGAAAAAGTCGTGTATGATAACATCCCCTTTGCAGAAATCACCGACGAAACAGATGTTGACTATGTAAAAATTAACTCCAGGATACTTGGTACTTTATTACATCATATGCCCACTGAAGAAGAAAAAGAGCTAGCAATTAAATATATTCACGACACCCTTGCATTATCTGCATATATTCTAGATGAAAATGTAAAGGAAAATGAAAAAACTTTAGAAGCTACAACAAGTCTATCTGAAGTTAGCGATTCTTTAGCAGTAGATGATGAAGAAGATGAAGTTTTATACCAAGAAATGGTAACTGATAAAGGACAAATCATTCGAGTTGACGTATCTAAGTTTTTTATAAACCCAAAAGTCATACAAAAACGCAGTGCTGATTTTATCGTAGATTATGCTGCTGCAGTTGCTACTTTGCAATACTGCTCACGAATTAGGGAATATAACGCACTCATGTACAAAGAAATACAACAAAAAGATGTGGAATATATGGTTGATAAATCCCAAAAGGTAATCAAAGGTTCTGACTATGAGCAAGCTATTGCTGCATTTAAAGCAACTCTAGAAGCAGATAGAGAAAGATGGGTTACTTCTAAAGAGATAGAGCAACATGTTCTCCTCACTATTGTTAATAAATACTGGATGGATCATATCGATAACATGGACACATTGAAAAGAGGAATTGTACTACGTGGTTATGGACAACGTAACCCCCTTGTTGAATATAGACTTGAAAGCTCAAACCTATTTGATGACATGGTGTTTAACATCCAAATTGATACCGCATACACCTTACTAAAACATAACAAAATAGATGAATTCCTTGATGAAGAAGCAACTCGTATAGATAGAGTATTGAAAGGATTTACTTTTGTAAAAGATGAGCAAAATCAAAAACCTGGTAGAAACTCCCCCTGCCCTTGTGGCTCCGGCAGAAAGTATAAAAACTGCTGCGGAAGGAATGCATAAATTAATAACTACATACGTACGAATTATATGGTTGATATATATCAGAGAACACAAGATTTAGAAGAGCTGGGCAAATCCCTTGAAACATCTAGGGAAGCACTTAAACTGCCTGCTCTCCTTGAAGAGCTTGAAATACTCAAGGAAAAACAGAGCAAAGAAGATTTTTGGACGGATCAGGCAAATGCCAAAAGCGTCAATATGAGAGTATCAAGTATTGAAAAGAAAATTGATAAGGTTAATACCCTTCAAAAAAAGATTGGCGATACAAAGGAACTTTTAGAACTAGCGGATATGATGCAAGATGAATCTATTCTTCCAGAAATTGACGCTTTATTAACTTCACTAAAAACCGATTGCGAGCATTTATTTTTAGAAACACTGTTTACTGGAAAGTATGATGCAAATAATGCTATCTTAACTCTCCACGCGGGAGCTGGTGGTACTGAAGCGCAAGATTGGGCGGAAATGTTATACAGAATGTATTCACGATATGCAGAGCGTGCTGGCTTTTCATTATCAGTTTTAGACTACCAACCAGGCGAAGAAGCAGGCATTAAAAGCGTTACCTTCCTACTCTCTGGTGACAATGCATATGGATATTTAAAAGCAGAAAAAGGTGTACATAGATTAGTTAGGATTAGCCCTTTCGATGCAGGTAAAAGAAGGCATACATCCTTTGCTTCTTTAGAAGTAATGCCTGAAATAGACGAAAACCCTGATATAACAATTAATCCAGAAGACTTAAGAATTGATACGTTGAGATCTTCTGGCGCTGGTGGGCAACATGTTAATAAAACTGAATCAGCCGTACGTATAACTCATTTACCCACTAACATTGTTGTATTTTGTCAAAACGAAAGAAGTCAGATACAAAATAGAGAAACAGCTATGAAAATGCTAATTGCAAAACTTACTGAACTTAAAGAAAGAGAATTTGAAGAAGAGCAACAACGCATAAAAGGTAACATTAAAAAAATCGAATGGGGTTCGCAAATTAGATCATATGTATTTTGCCCATACACAATGGTTAAAGACCATCGTACAAACTACGAAACATCTGATATTAACGGTGTTATGGATGGAGATATTGAGCCTTTTATCTTCGATTTTCTAGCTAAAAATGCATAATTAAATACGTGTAATTATTTAGTATTTAATCGACTCGTATTCAATTAACACCTTATTAATTATGTTGTATAATTACATTACTACTACCAGCTTGCTTTAATGAACTTGCTTTAGCCTAGGTAGATAAACCAACAGCCTATAACATAGAAACAGATAATAAACTATTGTTCGGGTACTTAAAATTATTATAAATGATACCTATATATCATATAACGGAGGAATATATGTTAAACATTAATCTCATTAAAACATCACCAGAAGAAGTCAGTAAAGCTCTTGCAAAAAAAGGCCACGATGTTGACTTTACTAAATTAATTGAAAAAGATGCAGAGCGTCGCTCCCTGCTTCAAGAAGTAGAAAATCTAAAAGCTCTTCGTAATAAGGTTTCAGCTGAAATTCCAAAGCTCAAGAAAGAAGGAAAACCGGTTGAAGAAATATTTGCAAAGATGCGTGAGACTAACGAAAAGATAGCCGAGCTAGACACTGAAGTTTCTAAAGTTGATGCTTTCATTAATGACTTTCTTGCTAGCCTACCTAATACGCCTGATGAAGACCTAGTTGGCGGTGGTAAAGAAAATAATGAGGTGGTTAAAGTATTTGGTAAAAAACCTGAATTTAACTTTGAACCTAAGCACCATGTCGATTTATGCACAAGCTTAAATATAATCGATTATGAAAGAGGCGTTAAAATTGCTGGCAGTGGATTTTGGGTATATAGAGGAATGGGCGCTAGACTTGAGTGGGCTCTTCTTAACTATTTTATAGATTCACATTTAGCTGACGGTTACGAGTTCATTCTCCCCCCACATATGCTTAACTACTCATCTGGATTTGGCGCAGGACAATTCCCTAAGTTTGCACAAGATGTATTCTGGCTTGAAGGAGATGAGGATATAAAAAAGAATAGTTTTATGCTACCAACAGCAGAAACTGCTCTTGTAAACCTATATGCAGGTGAAATTATTGATGAAAAACAACTTCCCATTAAACTATTTGCATATACCCCTTGCTATAGAAAAGAAGCTGGTTCATATGGCTCAGAAGAACGCGGTATGATTCGTGGGCATCAATTTAACAAAGTAGAAATGGTACAAATTGCACACCCAGATCATTCAAAAGTTGCATTTGAAGAGCTTGTAAATAAAGCTGCTAAACTAGTTGAAGGGCTTGGACTACATTATAGAATTAGTAAACTCGCAGCTGGCGATTGCTCTGCTTCTATGGCTAGAACATATGACATTGAAGTATGGATTCCAAGCATGGGAATATATAAAGAAGTCAGTTCAGTTTCTAACGCAAACGATTATCAAGCGCGTCGTAATTATACTAGGTATAAAGATCAAAAAACTGGTAAAAACAACTTTGTACATACCCTTAACGGGAGTGGTCTTGCAACAAGTAGGATTATCCCTGCAATTGTTGAACAATTCCAAAATGCAGATGGCTCAGTCACCATCCCTGTCGTACTGCGTAAATACTTAGGTGGAGTTGAAAAAATTACACTATAGATTACTCTTTACAGGAAACATTACACGCCTGTCAATCCTACATACTAAATGTACACTATTTAAATTTACCTTTTAAAAATGTATACTAGTAGTATAGCGACAGGCTTTTATATACATTATTGCAAAAACAAACGGAGATATCATGGCAAAAAAGAAAAAGAAGCAAAATAAAATTGAGAAACGAAATGCTGGTGAAGCGTTTGGGTCTTTCCTGCGCCTTCTCTATAATATTTTCGTAAAATATACTGGTCTTTGGATAGTCATAATATATTCAATAATTGGACTTATAATTTGGTTGGTGCAAAAATCCAATCCATTCCTTGCTTTTGATTCAATACCTCATATATGGTTTAATATTGGCTTCTTTGCAGCTATATTAATCTGCTTAATTATAACCATTAAAAAACTAATTATTAATCCTCTAAAGAGTGTTTCTAAAGGATTTAAAAACCCAACTTGGCAAAAAAATAAGCCAGAAATCGTGGAAGAGCCTGAGGAAGAAGTGGAAGAGCGTTACATTGAACCTAGAAGGCCTGAACCAGCTCCTCACAGAAACGATTTAGAAAAAAGAACTGATGGCAAACCCCCTACTGCAAGGGAAGTTAGGAGAGCCATAAAGGCTAGAAAAAAGCTGGCAAAAGAAACTAAAAAATTAGCAAAGGAAATTTATGAAAATCAACCACCAGCACAAATGCCTTATGACCCAGGCTATATACAGCCTAGCGATTATGCAAATCCGCACTATAATAGACACGGACAAGATTCTATGTTTTCTAGAGGCCCCGCTCAACCATACATCGAACAAGTGCCAGCAAATCGCTACTCAAACAGTCCAGAGCCAACGCTACCTTCTAACACGCCACCAATAATTGAAGAGCGAGCATACACGACATTTAGACAACAAATACCATATGATTCGCCAAAAGAAGAACCTAAAATTTATATGTCCGCTTTGGAACCCAATGTTTTAGTTCATGAATATTCAGATAGATTTGAAGTTTATAAAATGGTTAATGGTAAAGCCGTTAGAGATCGTGTAGAATTTAAAAATAGATAATTTCCGGAATTAAATAGATGTCTAAAACTAACCGCGTTAAAAAAACTAGAGCATGGGAGTTGGATGCACTAAGAGGTCTTGCGATACTACTTGTAGTTTGGGATCATACAATGATGGATGCTGCATTTGCGTTCAGACAAGTTTGGTTACATTCTAATAATGCGGGACTAATTGCTTTTTCTGATTTTGCATTAAAGTACTACAACACTGATTTGAGATTTTACGGATGGCCTATTTTTGTCTTTTTGTTTTTCTTCATTTCTGGAATTTGCACTTCCTTCAGCAGGAATAATTTTAAAAGAGCCTTAAAATTATCTATTGTTGCCTTACTACTAACTTTGTTCACCTACATAATTGACATTACTGTACTAAAAGACACAGGCAACTCTGTGTTTATACAGTTTGGTGTACTACATTGTTTTTCATTGTGTCTATGGCTATATGCTGCTATGGAAGCTTTAATAGGTCTTTTATCTCCTCATAAAAAAATGTTAAAGCAAGTTGAATCTCAGGTTTTACTTGACTTTGATAAAGACGAAAAAGATACGCCTGAATATAAAGAAGCGTATGATGAAATCTACAATGAAGCAATAAATAATCCTATGTATAAAAAAGACATACGCAACTTTAAGATATTAAAAGTTTCTGTATTAAGTATTGTTTTTGCAGTATGCATAGTACTTAATCACCTATATAACCTCCCGTTAAAGAGTGTTATGCTTGGTATAGGTTATCCAGACGACCCTGCTACCCAAATCACCGGAATGTTTATTTATACCCTTGATTGGTGGACTGCTGACTACTTTCCGCTTCTACCATATTTCATTCCTTTTATAGCTGGCGCTATCATTGGTGTGTTGTTTTATAGTAGCAAAAAATCCTTACTTCCAAAGCTCGATGGTAAATGGCATTATTTTCTAACTTTCCCAGGAAGATATTCCATATTCTTCTATCTTGGTTCCCAACTGCTTGCATTTTCGATATTTTATCTCATATCACTTCCATATGTTGACGCATTCTTTTAACAATTAATTAACTATAATTAATAAAAATCAGCCACTCATTTTACTGTAGCTTCACCGCTTAAACTTGTCATATAATATTAACTTAAAACAAAATTATTCCAAGATGTTCAAGTAAGATTTTAAGTCCGAACAAAACTATTTCTAGTATTGTAATTTTACTTCTTCGACCAATAAGAAAGCCCACCTGAATTTCGTGGGCTTTTGCGGTACTTATGTTCAAATCAAGCGGTTATTTATCGTCCCCGCTATCTTTTTTAGTAGTGGTCTTTTTAGTCGCAGCTTTTTTAGGTGCTGGCTTTTCTTCAACAGGTTTTTCTTCAGCTTTTGTTTCTGTAGCAGGCTTTTCCTCTGCCTTTGGCTCAACACTCTTTTCTAATTTGGAAGATTCTTCGGCTACGATAATGTCCTCTACTTTAGGCATTTCAATAACTACTTCTACCTCCTTTTCAGCATTTTGTTTAGGCTCTGCATCTGCATTGTTAGGTTCTGGCACTATCATATCTTTTGGATTACCTAAAGGACCAGTTTTACCATTAGCAACATTTTCTGCAACTTCTTTATTGTTTGCCTTCTTTTCTTTGATATAGTCAGTGACTTCTGAAACAGACTTGCCACTTAAGAGCATATCTATCTCATCTCCGTATATTGTTTCATGCTCGTATAATAATTTAACCATATTGTTTAGAACATCTATATTTTCGTTTATGACAGTAAGTGCTCTATCATAGTTATAATCGATTATTTTCATAAGCTCTTTATCAATTTTGGCTGCAATTTCATCGGAATACATAGCTGTTGTTTGATAGTCTCTTCCAATAAAGACTTCTTCTTCTCCACCAAAATATGTATTTTTAAGCTCAGATGACATTCCCCAGTCAGTAACCATTCTTCTTGCGATGCTTGTGGCTTGTTTAATATCCTGGGATGCGCCTGTAGAAATATCTTGAATAATAATTTCTTCGGCAGCCCTACCACCAAGTGTCTTACAGATAGTATCCATAAGGTAGTTATATGTTATATGGTTATCGTCTGTTAAGGATCTAAAAATTGTATATCCTTCTGCCATACCTCTTGGAATAATGGATACTTCTTGTACAGTATCACCATATTTCATCATCTTACCAACTAGTGCGTGACCTGCTTCGTGGTATGCAGTTATTCTTCTATCTCTTTCAGTTATTATTCTAGATTTCTTTTGTGGTCCTGCTATAACCTTATTAATTCCTTCATAGATATCTTCCATGAATATAACTTTTCTGTTATCTCTAGCAGCAAGGATTGCAGCTTCATTTAATAGATTTTCAATATCAGCTCCACTAAATCCTGTTGTAAGTCTTGCCAAATTCCTAAAGTCTATATTGTTTGCAATAGGTTTATTCTTAGCGTGCACTTTAAATATTGCCTCTCTTCCCTTAACATCGGGCATATGTATTGTAATCTGCCTATCAAAACGGCCAGGTCTAAGTAGCGCTGGGTCTAATACGTCTGGTCTATTTGTCGCAGCAATGATAACTACACCATCATTTTCATCAAAGCCATCCATTTGAACAAGAAGTTGGTTTAAGGTTTGTTCTCTTTCATCGTTACCGCCCCCAAGACCTGCTCCTCTCTTTCTTCCGACAGCATCTATTTCGTCTATGAATACGATACAAGGTTGCGCTCTTTTAGCTTGGTTAAACAAGTCTCTTACACGGCTAGCGCCAACACCTACAAACATCTCAACAAAGTCAGATCCACTGATTGAGAAAAACGGCACATTAGCTTCGCCAGCAATAGCTTTTGCAAATAGTGTTTTACCAGTTCCTGGCTTTCCTACAAGTAATACTCCTTTAGGGACTCTTGCGCCCACATCCTTAAATTTCTTAGGGCTCTTTAGGAATTCGACTATTTCTTTTAGTTCTTCTTTTTCCTCTTCTGCACCAGCTACATCGCTGAAACGAACTTTAATATTCTCGCCTACTCTTGCCTTGGTTCTACCAAAGGTCATAGCCTCTCTGCCAGCCCCTTTACCTCTAAGTGACATAAATAGCATTATGCCTATACCTACCATTAATAGTAAAGAAATAACAGACAATGCAGTAGACCATCCAATTCTGGATTCGGGATCATTTAGTTGTATCGTGGGCATTGTATATTCACCAGGTGCAGCTTTATCGGCACGCTCTTGTATAGTCTCTACAAATCTATCACGATATATAATTACAGCTACTGCGTCGGCTTCTCTTCCTTTCAAAAAGTTAGCCTTTTTCTCATCAGTCAATCCATTTTTATATAAAACATTGACCTTATAGTTACCTGCAAAATACAGTCCTTCAACTTCTTGATCGTCTATTTTTTTCACTAACTCATCGTATGTTATTACTTTGGTTTTAGTGCCAAAACCACCTGTCAAATAGACTGCCAATAGGATTATACCTATCATGACAACTACGACAAGTAGCCAATTCCATCTTCCTACTCTATTATCCATATAGTGCCTCGCTTACTATTTATTAATATATTTTGTCTAACACTTTATTATACCATTTTGCGTATATCGTTTTCAAAATCGAAATATCTTAAGCACGCATGCGCACAACAAGGTTTAATCTACGCGCGCGGTTTAATAATGTATTTGTGTATTATATCACTTACATATTGATTAGGCAATTCAACAACCATTTTTTTATGTGACATATGCACACTTGCAATTAGCATAAGAATTAACATACGTATGCACACTATTCATTTTAGAAGTAACTGCACGCTCATCTACAAATGAGCATTTGCTTTTTATAACTTTGTAAGCGTTTTGGATAGAGAAAGAGCTGCTAAGAATTTTTCTAAGCAGCTCCTAATTAATGTTTAAATCTCTCAAGGGTGAAGATAACCTCTATCTATTGAATTTAAATAGGAAAATCATCGTCAATGCGTCTCTTTTTATTTATCTTCTTTTGGTTCTTTTTCGATTTTTTCTTTCTTTCCAACAGCCTTCTTGGTTGTTTCTTTAGCTTTCTCTACAACTTCTGTTTTTGCTTTTTCAACCTTTTCTTGAGCCTTACTCGCCACTTCTTTAGCTTTCGCATATGTGGCACGAGCTTTTGTTGTAACTTCTTTTGTTTTTTCTTCCGTCTTTTCTACAACCTCTGTTTTTGCTTTTTCAATCTTTTCTTGCGCCTTGCTCGCTACTTCTTTAGCTTTTGCATACGTGGCACGAGCTTTTGTTGCAACTTCTTTTGTTTTTTCTGCAGCTTCCTCTTTGGTCTTTTCAATCTTTTCTTGAGTTGTATCAAGTGATTCTTTAGTCTTGCTTATCGCGTCCTTCACCTTTTCCACAGTTTCCTCTTTGGCTTTATTAAAAGACTCTTGGGCTTTTTCCGCTACTTCTTTTGCTATTTCATCGGCATCTTTTGTTGCCTTCTCAAAAGCTTCCTGTGCCTTAAGAGCCATCTCTTTTGCCTTCTCGACCGATTCCTTTGCCTTGATTACTGCTTCTTTTGCTTTTCCTACAGCTTCCTCTTTGGTTTTATCAAAGGTTTCTTGGGCCTTTTCCGCTACTTCTTTTGCTATTTCATCGGCGTCCTTTTTGGCCTTCTCAAAGGCTTCCTGAGCCTTAAGCGCTATCTCTTTAGCTCTCTCGACCGATTCCTTTGCCTTGGTTACTGCTTCTTTTGCCTTTTCTACAGCTTCCTCTTTGGTTTTATTAAAGGTTTCTTGTGCTTTTTCCGCTACTTCTTTAGCCTTTTCAAAAGTATCTTGTGCCTTACTTACTGCATCTTTGGCTTTTTCTACGACCACTTCTTTAGTCTTCTCAAATGTCTCTTGGGCTTTTTCAACCGTTTCTTTGGTTTTTTCTGCGACCACTTCTTTGGTCTTCATAATGGTGTCTTGTGCTTTGCCAATTGTCTCTTGTGTTCTATTAAGAATAACTTTTGCTAAGTCAAACACTATGCTTTTAGTCTTATCAAGAGTCTCTTTTGCTTTTTCTGCAGCTTCTTTCGCAATTTCTGTCGCCTCGTCCTGGGCAGTGTCGAAAGTCTCTTGGGCTTTGTCGTAGTCGTCTTTTGCTTTGCCTACTGTCTCTTTTACCAAACCCTGAGCTTTTTCAAGAGTTTCCTTTGTCGTACCTACAGCTTCTTTTACCATACCCATAGCTATACCTTGAGCTGTTTCAAAAGTTTCTTTTGCTTTTCCTAAAGTTTCTTTTGTCTTATCAACTGCTCCTTTTGCAATATCTACAGCAATGCCTTGTGCCGCATTAATGGTTTCTTTTGCTTTTCCCGCTGTTTCTTGCACTACCCCTTTAGCATGTTCGAAAGCCTCTTGACCTTTGTTACGTGCTTCTTGAGCTTTCGATATGAGAGCCTTGGTTATTTCCTTAGTCAAAGCTGTCTCTATTTCCTTTTCAACATCTTGCACTTTAACAATTGTTTCTTGGACTTTTTCTTTTGTTTTCGCAACTACCTCTTTAACTACTTCCTGGGCAACAATCACAGCAACATCTTTCCCTATGTCTTTGGCTAAAGCAATAGCTATATCCTTGGACATATCATAGACCTTGTCATAAACCTTTCCCTTTCTCTTACACTCCGTTTTTGTTTCGTTCACTTTTTTTTCTGTTCCTTTTTGATCTTTCGTTTTCTTACTCATTTTTTACCTCGTATAATAATGTTGTTGAAATTTAACCAACCAATGGTTACAACATTTAGTTATATATATTCATTTTGAATTCCTCACCTATTTCCCTAGAAGGGCCCTTAAGGGAAAACTTTGGAAGTTTTCAAGATGGTATATATTTAATAGGTTTTATATTTTGGTTACATTTATCTCCGTTTTTATTTAATTTCTATTTGTACTATGTTGTTAATTTCTTGCGTAATACAATTTATTCTTGGCTATCAGGGTCAAGATTTGGTTCTTGATTTTCATGCCCATCATCTTCGCCTGGTTCTGTATCTTCATATTTTTTCATCATTTCGTCTATTTCAGGGACTATAAGATTCCAATCCTTATCAAGTTTCGTTGGAACTGTCTCATTTTTTTGAAAATAGTATACGTTATTATCTACATTCTCTTTACAACGTGAAAAGAATGCATCTGAAAGTCCGAGATTTTCTCTGAACTGAGAGAAAACAAATCCTGCTTTTCTGTATAACAAGTTGGTTTTATATCTATCTAGGTATTTTAAGAGCAACTCCTCGCTTATGCTGGAAACTTTTTCCAGCCCGTTAATCATTTCTTCTACCCCGCCAGATAATCTTAAATTGTTTAGGCAATCAATTAAGGTTCTTTCCAAATCTGTTACCTTAAGGTCTGCACCTTTTTCTATATTTACAACGCCCTCGGAAAATGGGCTACGGGTATATGTATACTTTATTCCGTCAAAATCAAAGGGACTGAATCTCTCTTCTCCTGCGATGTACATGGTCTTACCAGGTTTTTTCGCTAATCCGTGGAATTCAAATGCACTATGGTATGCGATATAAGACGAATCTGTTATAGCACTTCCTATCATAAACTTATCCGCAAAAGGAGCTCCTAAGATTGGATTAACAATTGAATATAGATCTCTTTTTATTTTTACTATATTGTTGTCTAAGATTCTTCTTTTCAGCCATGAGAACATAGCAGAACCTGTTTGAAAGTACTTCCTTATCTCACTAACGCTAAAAACAACTGATTTTGCTATCTTGTTGAACATACTAATTTTCTCCTATGGCTTTCTCTATGGTGTACATTTTAGCAAATAACTTTAGGTATGTAAAGAGTTTCTTGCATTTTCGTACAGTAAATTTTAAAAAATTTGCTCTAGAAGTAAAATATGCGCACACTATGAGGTTTTAGCAGCCTTGATGAATAAAAAAAGAACCTCTGAACCACCAGAAGTTCTTAAATTTTGAGTTTTTTCCGATTATTACTTTGCTTTCTTGTCTTCAATTGCATTACTAAAAGTCGATTTCAAAAGCGCCTATATAGGCACATTCCGGGAGTTTCAGCCTATTCCACAAAAAAAGAACCTCTGCATTACCAGAAGTTCTTAAGCTTTTAATCTTTTATATTGTATACCAATTATTACTTTGCTTCTTTGCCTTCAACTGCATTGTTAATTGCTTTTTGTGCAAGTATGTAAACAATAATACCTACGCCCAAAATTGTCAGTATCAAATAAAGCACATCATTATTGCTTGTGTTTTCCATCTGGTCAACCTTTTTGCCCATAGCATATGCCCAATAGATACCAAAGGTTATTATGGTTAAAAAGAATGCCATTCCACCACTTGCATACTTGTCGTTGTTTGTTAGTTCATTGGTTTCATTTGTTAGTTTAACAAACCAATAAAGTCCATAAATACCAAATGTTACAAATGATAAAAGTACCGCTGCTACTATATTCCTTTTCATATTGTCCTCCTATAAAATGCATGTTTTATTCTTTTATTATATCATTCACTTTCCTAGTTTCATAGTGTTTTTAATGTGATAACCACACATTTTTATATATTTTACCAGTGTTTTTTGTACTATTCAAAAAGGCAAATTATTAATCTCTTATAATAATATTGTTTGAATTTATTTTTCAAACCAGATAGGACTGCAAATTGATTCTACCATTGGAGGGATTTCTTTCATGAATGCTTGCTCTGGCATTGCAAATAAAAGCCCTAAATTGAATAGCAACCTCTTAAAGCCCCTTAAGTTAAATCTAACATCAGCTCGTATAAACCCAGCATTTTTTACTGGAATTTCAACTGTATGATTTTCCTTTCTTTTTGCCTTGTATGTATATACTTCACCTTGACTATCATAAACTCTTAAAGTATGCCCTCGTTTTAAATTACGAACACTCACTTTAACTTTTGTATCACTCTTTAATTTTACAGTATCGCCGACAACACTATCTCCACTTGTAATATCTATAAAGGTTCCATTAATTGTCCAAGAAATGCTAGTTCTCCCTTCTTTAATTGCCTTAAGTAAATCTGCTTGAGAGCGCCCTTCGGCATATATGTGCGTAACAGGTTTTCCAAATAGTTTCACAATATAATAGTCTCTATGGTAGTCACTTCCACCTACTGCGCTTAGCCTTCTTCCCTTCACTAATTCATTATGCCACCACTCTATTGCCTTCAAATTGTCTAGTCTCATAGGGCCATTCCAAATCTCTACGACATCAAAGTCAAAGTTATCAAGAGGCCAGTGCCAACCACACTTTGAACAGAATGGATGATTAATACTCACAAGCGCCCCATTAGCTTCAGATTCTTCTTTTAGTTTTAAATACTCTTCCTGGTTATTGGTTATAAAGGTTCCCGAATACGGTTGTTGGATACCCCAAGCGTTGGAATGTCCGTTCGGATATGTATATTCTATTCCTGGAACTATGGTTAAATAATCATGTGATTTAGGCATGTGTAATATGGTTCTATTATGGTCAGTTATAAACATATAATCAAACCCAATTTTCTTTGCCATTTTAATTAGTGTATTATAATCGTGCACTCCGTCGGAGTTATGAGTATGGGTATGAGTATCTCCTGTATACCACCTTCTTTCTTTTTTGAAAGTCTTAACATGCACCTTTAAATCTATCTCTTCTGAAATCATTCTGGCAGGTAGCACTACTACATTCCAAGTACCCTTTGTAATTTCTCTTACATCAAATCCTGGAGTTGAGTAGTATGGACTAATCGTTATGTTTCTAATAACTGAACCTCTTGTTCCAACATCGCAGCCCTTGTCATCAACTACTATCACATCCACGTCGTTTAACCAAGCCGAGCCCTCGGGTCTCCAAGGAGTATAATCATAAGTTATTTCCAAACGCTCAACGCCCTCTTCAACCTCAAATGGGATATATATGTATATACCCTCATCTTCTTTTTTTAGTATTTTTTCGTATGTAGTAACATTACTCATAACACACCGCCTTCATCTCTCTTTATTCATTAGTTTTGACTTATATTACTTTCTTTATTATATAACTATCACGAGCTCGTTTCCACCTTCAAATGTTTGCGCCCCCAGGTTTATACCCTACTGTAATGCTCAAGTGCCTCTTAACCGTTGTCTTTACTATGACAACTAATAAAATACATACTCAACTATTAACTAAAAAGTAACGGTCAGTCCTGCAAATTTACTATGGAATACCACACCTGCTAAGAATAATGATTGAAAATTACAATTTGCACCCTGCTTTTAGCTAATATTGTCCGCCCAGGATGAATAGTATACAAAAATTTGTTAGAATAAGACATAATGAAACTTTAGTAGTGGAGGAACTATAATGACACAAAAGGAGCGAAGAGAGGCAGGAATGTTATACAACGGTTATTTAAAAGAAAATATCTCGTACCAAATGAAATGTATTGAAGACGTATATGATTTTAATAACATACGACCTCAAGAACTAGAGAAAAAGCAAGAACTTGCTAAAAAAATGTTTGGGAGCATGGGGGATAATTGTTTTATAGAAGGGCCAATTCATTCTAATTGGGGATGTAAACATGTGTTTGTTGGAGATAACTTTTATGCTAACTTTAACCTAACTCTTGTTGATGATGCTCATATCTACATCGGAAACGATGTTATGCTTGCTCCTAATGTAACGATTGCCACAGCTGGTCATCCAATAGATCCTGAACTTAGAAAGCAAGGTTATCAATTTGTAGCTGAAGTTCATATTGGTAATAACGTTTGGATTGGAGCTGGCGCTGTTATAATGCCAGGAGTTACAATTGGCGACAATTCGATCATTGGAGCTGGAAGCGTGGTAACCAAAGATATTCCAGCAAATGTTGTAGCGTTTGGTGTGCCTTGTAAAGTAATCCGTAAAATTGGAGAGCACGACAAAATATATTACTTTAAAGATAGAAAAATAGACTGGGACACTTTGACACTAGATTAACTTCATTTTCTGTGTATTATTTAATTAATGGCGCAAGTGTGTTATACTTTTTAACGATAAATGATATTTGAGAGGACATTATTATGTTAGATGATTTTAAAATTGGACATTATACCGATAGCGAAGGAGGCACCGGTCTTACTTCCATTATTTGCGAAGAAGGCGCTGTGGGAGGTGTATCTGTTAGAGGCTCTGCCCCTGCTACTAGAGAAACCGACCTATTAAAGACAGAAAAAACGGTATCTGTTGTTCATGCGGTAGTCTTATCTGGTGGATCTGCATATGGCTTAGAAGGTTGCTGTGGTGTCATGGCTTACTTACGCTCAGTTAATGCTGGAGTCAATGCTGGAAAATATAAGGTACCTATTGTCTGCGGTGCATCATTATATGATTTAGAGTATAAAGAGTTTGCATTCCCTAATAAAGATGCTGGTGTTATAGCAGGTAAAGAAGCGCAACATAATAACTTTACAAGAGGCATCAAAGGAGTTGCAACTGGCGCTACAGCCAGTAAGGTTTTAGGTATGGATTATGCTGTTAAAACTGGACTTGGTATACAAACATATTCATCGGGAGATTTAGAAATTGCTGTTATTTGCGGTGTGAATCCACTTGGAGACATTGTGGAAAACGGTAAAATTATTGCAGGTGCTAAAGATGGAAATGGAGAGTTTATAGGTGCTCAACAAGTGTTTTCTTCTTGTTGTTTTAATGCATTTTCTATTTCAAATACAACGATAGGTTGTATTATTACAAACGCAAAACTTACAAAAGCACAAGCAAACATATTGAGCGACTTAGCTCACGATGGGCTAGCCCAGTCTATATCCCCTTCTCACACAATGTTCGATGGAGATGCCTTCTTTACTCTTGCATCTCAAAAAGTGGAAGTTGACTTTAATATGCTAACTGCCCTAATCCCATCTCTTGTTGCAAGAGCTATACGTTCTTCTGTTAACAGTATTAACTAATAATTACCATATCGCTGGCTTTGTAGTTTTTGATGTGATTTTGGCTTTAACATACTAACCGCCCTAGTCCTATTTCTTGTCGCAAGGGCTATAAGGTCTTCTGTTACTAGCATTGCATAATAAACGAAAGTATTTGTTTTCAAAAAAATACTGCTAAAACTTTAATTCCTTAAAAAGCCAGTTGATTTCTAGTACATTTACAATCACAACTTTCGTGCTAATATCAAAGTTCAAATTAGCACCAAAGTAAAGAATCAGGCACTGTAAGCAAAGCCAGAAAAATTATAAAAGTGAGCAAGCTTTATTCAACTCTCACCATTAAGTGATAAAAATCTTTTTAGTTTGAGTTTTCTTCTTCAGCAGGTTTTTGCTGCATTTCAGCAATAGTCTTTTTCTTTAAGATAAAACTGATGATGTTTGGAATACTTGGTTCTACATCTTTTAAAGTTAAATAGCAGGCAATTATTGGCTCCGCTAAGAAAACAATTGATAGTAAAAGTACGAATACATAAAACGCAATTTGTCCACCTAGAGAGGGAGAAAGAAGTGCGAAATCAGCAACAAATGGATCCATTAATGGCACACTAGTTCCCCCTAGTATTACAAAACAAACTATCATACTTAAAAACAGCGGTACCGTTAAGATTGTAGAGTATATGCAGTTAATAAGAGCTAATCTATGTTTAACTTTACCTTCAAAAGTAGTAGCAAATGTACTAAAGGTCATTACTCCAACTGGCATAAATGCAAATACTATAAAATATTGAAAAAGCATATTGTTTATTTTATTAATATATGGCATTCCCATATTAACGCCATTTATTTGAAGTAGTGTCATCAGTCCAATAACATTACATATAACCGAAACACATAAAAGTACAATTTGTTTTACTGAAAACTTTATTTTCATCCTTAAACCCTCACAATACAATAATGCCCTTATTCTACCAAATTAATGCACCTAAAAACAATAGCCATTGACTATCTATAATTTGAATATTATTTACTTTTCCAAACCAAAATTCTATTTCCACTTATATAATGGAATGTAATTCCAGCAATATCAATGTCGCGCACAGCATCATCGCAGTCCGTATAAACATCTGTTATCATCACAACAAATATGTCGTTATATTCTCCGTAATATCCTATGATCGTGACATCTTTTGCAGTTGCAGATGGTTCTTTTATGTTCTCACTCGTTTTTACTCCATAACGCAAATCATATGCTCTTGTTTCCTTTATAGCCTTTTCTGTCTCCGCACTTAGCTTAGGTCTTTGCGTAGGGTTATTATGATAATTAGCTATCGTTTGTAAATCTTCTTTTGTTAGCCAACCATTATCGTATGCTTCCTGTAGAGAATAAAAATCTCCTCTATCCTTTACACATCCAACTAAAAGTATAGTTGCGCTAACTACTAGTATCAAAACCATCAAAAAGGCTATTATTTTAATTTTCTTGGTCATAGTTATTTCTAATCCTCCCCTATACTTTAATCGTGATGCATTCTTTACACTTACATCTCAAACGGTGGAAGTTGGCTTTAATTTCCTTACTGCACTAATTTTGATGATCGTTGCTAAGGTTATATAAGATCTTCATTTACAAGCATTGAACACTTATAATATCGCATATGTGTAGCTTTAATGCAAGACTTTCCTTTATTTCTTACCTTTTGCTCTACTCGTCTCATCGGACACAACAAACCACTTTTGTTTGCGGTTTTTCACTGGTTTCTTACGCCTTCTTTTTCTACCGTCTTGCCCGTTTCGCATATCAGGAATAGATACTTCTTCGCTGTCTAGTATAACAACATTGCCCTTACTATCCACACCCTTCAGATTGCGTTTTTTTCTATGTAATAAAAGTATTACTATAAGCAAAATAACCGCTACAACAGCCATAACTATTGCAACAATTATCTCCACACGTGTAGGCGGTCTAGCTGATGCTAACATTAAACTAAGTGCTAAAATACTTTTCATTTTATATTCTCATCCTTTTGACGTAATTGTACGCATTTTTTTGACTAGCCATTCCTTTTGCAATTTTTTTCTCATCGCTAGTTAAGTATTTTTCTTCTACAAGCCTTTCCATTCTCTTTTTCTTATTGCTTATGATTATGTAGATTATTTCTACTGCTATTATAATTGCAAGTATCAGTAAGATAATCCAGAACCAACTATAATATCTGGTTGCCGGTCTTACTACCATCAAATCGCCAGTTTCAGATATTGTGAAAATAAGTTGTCCGCTTTCTGAGCTCACAGCTTTTTCTACCAATTTTCCATCCTCTAGCATCACTATGGAGAGATTTTTTCTATCTTGTACATATTCAAACAACTCAGGCAGCATATCCATGGTGATATTTATATCAGAGGTAGGTTTAACTTCTTCGCCGTTTCTGTACAGTTTGATGTTGAATACTTGCACAACATCTTTGCCTTTTGGCGCCTTGATATTAGAATCTACTTTTGCTAATGCTACTACCTTTATGACTAGGTTTGTATCTTCCTCAAATCCTATTTCAGATTCAGCTTTCCCAGGTATTTGAGATTCATCTTCAGGCTTTGCTGGCTTATTATCATTTTCTACTGCATCTGCCTCAATTACTCTTACCCTTCTATTGTATTCAGCAGTATATACTCTATCACCAGTAACAGCTTCTATTTCTGGAGTCCAGCCAGCAAAATAATATATATATCCATTTGCATTTGTTTTTACAGGGCTATCCCCTTCATATTGTGGCACTGTACCATATTTAATCCCTGTTTCCTGAAGGATTGTTCCATCTTCATTTTCAAAAGTTATAGTATACTTATTTAATACTCTACCAAAGCGTGCAGTTACAGTTACATCCTCAGTTACTTCTAAATCGCCATTTGTCCAACATTCAAATGTACAAGTACCTTCCGCATCTGAACCTTTAGGAGTTGCAGTTACAGAAGATCCATTAACTTGAAGCACATTACCTGCAGTCATCATTCTCGTTCCGTATGTTACGTTATATACACAAGGTGTACAAACAGTACCGTACCTTTCATCAGACGATAAAATATATACGTTATATTTCCTCACCTCTGCACTAAATGTAGCTGTATATCTTTGAGAATCAACTACCGTTGTTACTTCGGGAGTCCAACCAGTAAAAGTATATTCGTATTTTGCTGTTTTTGTTTTTGCTGGTGTTGAACCAGTATATGTTGGGGTCTGCCCATACTCTACAAGTTCAGCCTTTAGTACATTCCCATCTTCGTTCTTCCAAACAACACTATACTTATTTACAGTCCCAGTGTAAGTTGCTTTGTACTCTTGATTGGTTTTTACAACTGTTATCGCTGGAGACCAATCTTTAAATGTGTATGAGTACTGTTGAGTCTTTGCTCTTACTGGAGTATCTCCTGTATAACTAGGAGTTTGTCCATATTCTATATTTTCTGTCTTTATGACTGCATTGTCATAGTTTTTCCAAGTTACAGTATATTTTTTAACTTCTCTTGTAAACAGAACAACTATATCTGTATCCCCTTCAACAGTAGTACCTCCATTAGTCCAGCCTGTTAATTTATATCTAAACTCATCAGTGTCAGGAGTAGTTGAAGCGGTTACTTCTATACCATTAATTGTCATGGTATTTCCAGTTGCTAACAACTCAGTTCCGTATGGTACATTCTCTATTTTGTCTTTATTAACGGCACCATAGTCAATATTGTTAGATGATATCTTAACAGTGTAAGTGTTAACCGTTGCTTTAAAGTGAGCTGTAATTATAGTATTTTGACCCGTTTGCCCACTTGCATCAACCCATTTATCCCAGCTAAATGTGTACTTTGCTGTGGCATCGTTTACTGTTGCATTAACAAGAGCAAAGCCTGCGATTGTAAGGGCTTGGCCATCGGTTGTGAACTCTGTTCCATATGGCACATCTTGGATAACGAGTTGAGTTTGACCACCAACTTTTCCTGCCTCATCATTGTTTACCTTTATGGTAACATCGTACTTATTCTTCGCTCTTTCAAAGTTTGCAATAATTTCGGTAGCTATACCTGTTGTTCCTTCGCCTGAGCTCCAGTTAACGAATGTATATGTATATTCTATTGTATCGTTTGCCTTAACTGCATTAATCACTCTCTTTGGCAAGATTTCGATTGTTAGTTTGTTCCCATCTGCGCTATAACTAGTTCCATATGGGACATTTTCTATTGTTATTTCACTTACATTATCAACCGTACCATATCCTATCGTATTTACCTTCACTTTCACAAAGTAGTTGTTAACCGTCCATTTTGCATATATCGTAATATCGTTTGCAGGCATCTTCCAAGCTGTATATGAAGTAGTTAATCCCATGTCACTAAACCATCCTGCAAAGGTATGTCCTTCTTTTGTAGGCTCCGTGGGTTGTGTAATGTCTGTATTATAATCTTGAGTAATGCTGCCTATCGCATTTCCACCGTTAGTATTGAAATACATGGTGTAATGGTTGAGTGTCCAAGTTGCATATATAGTCACTGCATTATCGGGCATTGTGAATGTGGTAAAATCAAATTCATTATTGTGCTCTACTTCTACCCACCACTTATCAAAGATATATCCATCCTTTTCAGGGTTAGCTGGCTTTGAAACAGTACCGCCATAATTCACCATATGACTTTCAATAATGCTACCACCGTCGGTGTTATAACTAAAGCTATATTGATTGACAGTCCATTTTGCATATATCGTAATATCATTTGCAGGCATCTTCCAAGTAGTGTATGAAGTAGTTAATTCACCATCACTAAACCATCCTGCGAAAGCATGTCCTGTCTTTTCAGGGTCTGATGGTTTAATTATAGTTGAATCATAGTCTTGTGTTACGCTTCCTATTTCATTTCCACCATTTGTATTAAAGTGCGTTGTGTATTGATTAACTGTCCACCCCACATATACTACGACATCGTTTGCTGGCATTGTATATCCACTAAAGTTAAACTCTGAGGTTAGGTCTGCATCGCTATACCAATTTTTGAATGCGTGTCCCGTTTTGGTAGGTTTAGCTGGCTCAGTAACTTCAGTTCCATACCCTTGAGTTATAGAATCTACTATGCTTCCACCATTTGTTACAAAGCTAATTGTATGGTCAACTGGTGTACGACTAAAGTTTGCATATAATGTAACTGCCCCTGTTATTTTGCCACTTTCTGGCATGTTACTCCAGTTAATGAATTCATAAGCATATTGTTCATCATCGGGGGTTTGGTTTGCTGTTATCGTGTTTTCTCCTAGCGTTAAGACTGACGCTACTGCTGAAACATTAGTGCCATGATCTACCGTAAATGGACCTGACTCAGTCAGTGTTCCATACCCAGTTTCAACCACCACTAGCGTAACTTGATATTTCTTAATACTCCACTTTGCATATATCGTCGTCTCACTTGCGGGTATCGTAAATGTATCAAAGTCAAAAAGGGTATTTAAACTTTCGTCACTGTACCAATTTACAAAATCGTACCCTTCCTTCGTAGGATCATCTGTAGGTTTCGTTACTTTAGTCCCATAGCTTTGGGTTAGCGTAGCTATTTCGCTTCCACCATTCGTATTAAATATGACATCGTATTGGTTAATATTCCATTTTGCATATATGGTCTTGTTTTCAGCTGGCATCTTATCAATGGTATAAGAACTAGTTAGTCCTAAGTCACTAAACCAACCTGCAAAAGTATATCCTTCTTTAATCGGATCTGCTGGTGGTGTAATGGTAGTATCATAGTCTTGAGTTATGCTGTCTATCTCATTTCCACCATTTGTGTTGAACGACAATGTATACTGCTTAACCGTATATTGAGCATACACATCTAAATCAGATGTTATATTGTCATAAGCTGGCGCCCAGCCGGTAAAGGTATATCCGGTCCTAGTCGGATCTGCAGGCGCTGTTGCACTAGACCCATGCGTTACTGTCTCTGCCTTTTCAACACTGCTATCATAGTTTATGAACCTGACTGTATAACTCTTAATCGTCCAGTTTGCAGTATATGTTCTAGCACCATGGCTTCCTTGCGCAATTTGCACTAAAGTGTTGGTTGTACCTTCTAATTCTGTTCCACTCCAACCATCAAAGGTGTATCCTTCTTTCGTTGGATTTACGAGATTAAAGGTGGGTGTTTCGTATGTATATTCAGTAGGATTTGCATTACTTGGAGTTACACTTCCTCCAGCTAAATTGTAACTTATGGAATATTCTTTTGCCGTCCACTTTGCGTATAACGTGGTGTCAGTTGCTGGCATTGTGTATCCATCAAATGAAAATGCATAGTAAGATCCTAAACTTGCATCCGTATACCAACCTGCAAAATTGTAATAATCTTTTGTGGGATCAACCGGCGCTGTAACGGGCTTTCCATAATCATCTGTTATGCTAGATACTTCACTTCCACCGTTTGTGACAAAAGTAATGGTATATTGGTTAATATTCCACTTTGCATATATAGTCGTATCTTTTGCTGGGATGGTAAACCCTTCGAATGTAAATTCATTTCCTGCTACAAAATCTATACTCTTATACCAACCTCCAAACGAATATCCTGTCTTCGTAGGATTAGCAGGTGGAGTCACACTTGTACCATAGTTTTGTCTACGGGTTTCTATCGTACTTCCACCGTCGGTATCGAATATGAAATCATATTGATTAATAGTCCAGCCTACATACACCGTAACATCTTCTGCTGGCATTGTGTAATCAACAAAACTAAACACATCGGTTAAGCCAGCATTACTGTACCAGTTTTTGAATGTGTGTCCTGTTTTTGTGGGTTTTTCTGGTTCATTTACAACAGTTCCAAATCCTTGAGTTATTGGGGTTATTGCACTTCCTTCGTTTGTCTCAAAGGTCATTGTATGGTCAACTGGTGTACGGCCAAAGTTTGCGGTTATTTTGGTATTGATTCCTGTTGTTCCACTGGTTGGATTCCAACCCAAGAATTCGTATGTGTATTCTTGTGTATTATCTGACGCTGCTGCATGGATTGTAACAGGTTCATCAAGCGAAATTGTTAAATCGTTTCCAATTGTATTGTAGCTAGTTCCATATGGTACGTTGATAACAACCACCTTACTAGCATTTTTAACCGTTCCCCAACCTTCTTCATTTACTTGCACAGTCACGGAATAGTTGTTTTTAGTTTGTGTAAAGTTTGCTGTAACGGTGGTTTCACCTGTAACTGTGGTGTTTCCATTCGTCCAGTAATTAAATGTATATGTAAATTCTCCAGTTGCATCTACTGTTGCAGTTGGTGTTACATATTGCTCAGGACTTGTTGCTATCTTTAATTTGTTATCTGCATCTACCGTAATTACAGTTCCGTATGGTACA